>CESC01051793.1_pt1 | contig 23775 bp, 21 predicted proteins | sample 531131 | NCBI WGS metagenome assembly CESC01 (sample SAMEA2621295, study PRJEB7988) | marine metagenome | biome: marine biome (ENVO:00000447); feature: mesopelagic zone (ENVO:00000213); material: "saline water (ENVO:00002010), including plankton (ENVO:xxxxxxxx)" | depth 800 m
CGTAGGGCGAATCAATGCCGGTGAAATGCTTGATCTCGCCAGCGCGGGCTTTCTTGTAAAGCCCTTTCGGATCCCGGGATTCGCAGGTTTCCAGCGGAGCATCCATGAACACCTCAATGAATTCACCTGCCGGAAACAGCTTACGCACCATACGGCGATCACTGGTGAACGGAGAGATAAAGGCACTCATCACGATGAGGCCTGCGTCCGCAAAGAGTTTGCACACCTCACCAACCCGGCGGATATTCTCCACCCGGTCGTCATCGGAAAAGCCCAGATCGCTACACAAGCCATGGCGTACGTTGTCGCCGTCCAGAAGGAAGGTATGGTAACCCCGCTCGTGCAAGGCCACGTCCAACGCATTGGCAATAGTGGATTTACCGCTGCCACTCAGCCCAGTAAACCAGAGCAGGCAAGGCTTCTGGTTCTTGTTGGCGGAACGCTCGGCGCGGGTAACTTTATGATCGTGCCAGACTATGTTGCTCATACTGCTTTACAGCCCCATTCCGGATAATTCTCGCGGATAAACCGGTTCAGGTTCCGCTCGGCTTCAGTATATTCACGCTTGGGTGCCTCACCAGCCCCATCCAATGCCTGCGCCACCATACCTGCAGCCACTGTCACATTAGTAAGGCGATCAATCAGGATAAAAGCGCCGGTGCCCGGGTGCATCTGGTAATCTTCAACTACCACAGGCTCCGACAACTCCACATCGCACAGACCAATGGCGTTCAATTCCAGGCCGCTGGCTACGTTGGTATTGCGCTCCAAGGTGTTCACATCCACCTCTTCCAACACCTTGTTCACAAAGCAGCCAGTCACTTTGGTGCCGATCTTGATGCCGTATTCCCGGCCAGGCACCAACGCCTTCTCATTCATCCAAACCACGTGGGCAGCAAACCGCTGGCCCATTGCCGGTTTCTGGTTGGCGTGTACCAACAGGTCGCCCCGGGAAATGTCGATTTCGTCTTCCAGCGTAATGGTCACCGCATCACCAGGCCATGCCCGTGGAATCTCGCCCTCATAAGTGTGGATACCCTTCACCCGAGACGTCTTGCCAGACGGCAGCACCGCCAGCTCGTCCCCCTTGTGCACCACACCACTGGCAACCGTGCCACAATACCCACGAAAATCCAGGTTCGGGCGGTTTACGAACTGCACCGGAAAGCGGAAATCTTCCACGTTCTGGTCTTTGCGCAGCTCTACCTGCTCCAGAATGGTTATCAGAGTCTCGCCGTGGTACCAGGGCGTGTGCTCGCTTCGGTTCACCACGTTATCGCCATTCAGGGCGGAAATTGGCACGTAGTATACGTCTTGCAGCCCCAACTGATCGGCCAGCTTCTGGTATTCGGCGCGGATCTCGTTAAATCGCTCTTCGCTGAATTCCACCAAATCCATCTTGTTAATCGCCACGACGACATGCTTCAGGCCCAGCAAGCTGACAATAAAGCTGTGACGGCGGGACTGGGTGAGCACGCCTTTACGAGCGTCGATCATCACCACGGCGAGATCACAGGTAGACGCCCCGGTGGCCATGTTGCGGGTGTACTGCTCATGGCCCGGGCAATCCGCGATGATGAACTTGCGTTTATCGGTACTGAAGTACCGGTACGCCACATCAATGGTAATGCCCTGCTCCCGTTCTGAAGCCAGGCCATCAACCAGCAGCGCCAAATCCAGAGCTTCGCCCGCATTGCCCTGACGCTCGTTATCCTTGTGTAACGCAGCCAGGTGGTCTTCAAAAATCAGCTTGGAATCGAACAACAAGCGACCAATCAGGGTGGACTTACCATCGTCCACACTTCCACAGGTTAGAAACCGAAGCAAATCCTTGTTTTCGTGTTGATCCAGGTACGCGAGGATGTCTTTCTCAATCAAAACCGATGCATGCGACATTAGAAATATCCCTCCCGCTTCTTCTGCTCCATGGATGCTGCACCATCGTGATCAATCACGCGGCCCTGGCGTTCCGACGTCGTGGTCAACAGCATTTCCTGAATAATGTCCGGCAAGGTGGCCGCGTCTGATTCCACCGCTCCGGTCAACGGGTAGCAACCCAGGGTGCGGAAGCGCACCATCTTCATTTCCGGCTTTTCGCCCGGCTCCAGGGGCATGCGGTCGTCATCCACCATAATCAACGTGCCATCGCGCTCTACCACCGGGCGTTCGGCGGCGTAATAAAGCGGCACAATGTCGATATTTTCCAGGTAGATGTACTGCCAGATATCCAGCTCCGTCCAGTTGGAAAGCGGGAACACGCGAATACTTTCGCCCTTGTTCACCTTGCCGTTGTACAAATTCCACAACTCCGGGCGCTGGTTCTTCGGGTCCCAGCGGTGGAACTTGTCACGAAAGGAATACACCCGCTCCTTGGCCCGGGACTTCTCCTCATCCCGCCGGGCACCGCCAAAAGCAGCATCAAAACCGTATTTGTCCAGCGCCTGTTTGAGCGCCTGAGTTTTCATCACATCGGTGTGCTTGGCACTGCCATGGGTAAACGGCCCTATGCCCTGCTCCACACCTTCCCGGTTGGTATGAACGATCAGTTTCATACCCAGCTTCTCGGCCATCTTGTCCCGGAAGGTAATCATCTCCCGGAACTTCCAGGTGGTATCTACATGCATCAGCGGAAACGGCGGCTTACCGGGCGCGAAGGCCTTCATGGCCAGGTGCAGCATAACCGCCGAGTCTTTGCCGATGGAGTAGAGCATCACCGGGTTATCAAACTCGGCGGCCACTTCACGAATAATATGAATCGATTCCGCCTCAAGCTGCTTGAGGTGGGTTTTCTTGGGGGGCGTTAAGGTCATTACTTTTCCATTTGTTTGTTTGGCCACGAAATCCACGAAAGAACACGAAAAAGCTAAGAATTCTTTGCCACGGACACTCACGGAAATACACGTACAACAACTTTACTTTTGTCCGTGAGGGTGTGTGAGTGTCCGTGGCCAATTCGTTTTTAGTGTTTTTTGGTGGGTTTCGTGGCAAAGAAATTCACTTGTCCCAAAAACTGGCCATTACGCCAACAAACGCTTTCAGCTGTTCCGCGGGCAACCCATTAATCCCGGCTGCCGCTTTACGACCGCCGCCAGTCGGGAACTGCCGTGCGACTTCATCCGCGCCCGTGCGGTTACTCAACGGTGCACGGATACTCACCAGATAATGGCCACCTGCCTTCTCGGTAACGATGGCGCAAGCCTTATCCGGGTTGCGGTTGGCAAGTTCGTTGCCTAACACGCCACTTACTCGCCGCGCCCAAGCCTCGTCGGGTAGCTTTATAACAAGGGATGTTACCGTTTCGTTCAAAACAGGCGCAGCCAGACCTTTGGCCATATCCTCTGCATAACCATCTCGCAGCTGCTGCCAGGCCGCTGGCTCCGAGGCAATCAAATCCAGCGGGTCCTCAAATTTCACAAACGCCCGGTACAAATCCGCCGGGTGAAAGTGCAAGTCCTCCACCGTGGCGCCGTAGCCGTTGTAGTTGATGCATACGCCCAGGTTTTTCAGTGCTTCGATCTTCTCCGAGCTCAGACCTGCTTTAACGGCCAATTCCTCACCCACTGCGTTCAGGTTATCTCCGAACGCGGCCGCAATGGCCCAGTGATGGAACTGGCCACCCAAATGCTGGTCCACCAGCAAGCTGGTGCAGGTAGTGGGCTGGGTATCAATCAGAGCCGTAAACCCAGGATGATCAGGCAGCGTGTCCCCGGGGAAATGATGGTCTACATATAACACCGAACAGCCAGCGGCCAACAGCTCATCTACGGCTTCGCGGTTTTTTTCGAGGCTGATATCCAGAATATTAACCCGGGCTGGCGCATCAACCGGCACTTGCCGGGCCAGTGCAATATCGCGTTTTACGCCAGTAATCAGTGTTGAATTGCAAGGCTGGGCCAGGCGGAGCTGAATCAGCGCACAGATGCCATCTGCATCGCCGTTGAATACATCGTAGGTTTGCATAGCTTCTCTGATGTTGAATGTCTCGGCAGAAGGGTGGGGGCTGCCCCCTTTGAATCCGTCAGGTGTGAGGCATGCCAGCAGCCTCAAGCAACACTCTCACGCTTTGGGTGAGACTGATCTCCAAGCCCCGCCAACAAACCCTGCACACTGATGTCTTCATCCAGTGCATCCCAGTGAATACCATGAACGCTCAGTTCAAAGTCTTCACGGTGTACAACATCTGCATTCAACAGCCGGGGGAACCAAACCAAGGGTGCGCCAACGGTACGGCCATCTGACAATAAAACCCAAAGGTTATCCTGATCAAACCAAACTTTTTCAGGCGAAATAGTCATGCCACGCATCCTCCAAAAACTTCTGATTAGCCTGCACTAACTCTAACAATACCCGGATTGTGCGCGCATCAAAACCGTCATTTCTCGCCAGAGACACATCAGGAACAAGCCAGAACTTAGCCTCCTTCCCTCCAGTGCGCACATGAATATGGGCAGGCTCCAGAGGATTGCCCTCATTGGAATAAAAAAAGAACTTATACCCCTGGTATCTGAAAACCACTGGCATTCATCACCTCCTTCCATGGAGTTTTACTATTTATGGAGAACGTGGCGTACTTGCTAAAACCGCCAGGCCCGACGCAAGAATCGTGATACGCGCAGGAGTTTACCACCCCTGGGCGCCGAGCTCTTCCTTTGCATTTCAATCTCGTGGAGTATGGTTTCCACAGTGCTAAACTTCCCGGTTACCTGGCTGATGTAGCTGGGGTATAGAATGAGCGCAGCCGCCACCAATTCCTCCAGGGTGCGTTTTCGGGTTCGGCGCTGGCAAGGGTGAATATCCGTTGTTAAACCCCATCCGCTGTAAAACGGTTGCCCGTAGCAGGTAACTTTTAACCCCCTAACCAAGGCCTCAAAGCCGGTCAGCGAAGTTATCGTATGCACTTCGTCTACCTGGCCCAGCATATGAGCCATATCCTGATCCAGTATAAGCTCATCACACCAGCGCTCGCCCTGCTCTTCGGCCTCCCCGGGCGAGCGCAAGCCAGCCACCACATCCGGGTGAGGTTTATAAACCACCCAGGCACCCGGGTTTTGCTCACGCACGGCTTGCAGCAGTTCCAGATTGGTTTTAACAACCGGTGACCCAAATTTGATCGAAGCATCGCTTTCCACCTGCCCCGGCACCAGAAGCACTCGCTCATTACGCCGCGGCCGTTGCCAGTCTCTGGCCCCCGTGTTGTATTTGGTGGTGCCCGATGCCTTCAGGCTTTCGATCAAACCGACAGCCCGCTTCAGCAGGCCAGGCTCAAACTCCGTATTCTCGAGCAACTGCTCCAAGCGGGATGGCCGAGTAGCATCGTAATACATGCCTACATCATCCATCACCCAGGACTGGGGCTGAACCAAATCTGCACCAAGACCCACCGAACGGATAAAGCCGTCTTCCACCCGAATGACCGGTTCCCGGGATTCCGCAAGCCCCCATACAACCCGTGTAGAACCCTCCGGTGCGGGCTGCTTGCGCTCATCAATCAGATCACTGCCGGCAAGAAAACGCTTCAACGCCTTGCGCTTCCACAGAGGCACACGGGGCGAATAGAGCTGTTCCGGAAAGCGCTCACGCTGCTCTCGCTGCAAGGCCATCCAATCAAGAATCCGCTCCGGCTCGCAGCGAAGACCGGTCTCCGGGTCTACGTACCGCGGGTAATCCACCAGAGCTGCAAAAACAAGAGCTTCAAGACTTACTGGCTCGCGAAATTCCGGTGCTGGCAGAGCATCTACTGTTAATCCGCGGCCTGCGTAGAACGGCATACCAAACACATGCGTTTCCTTGCCCCAGATCAGGGCCTCAAACCCCATTTGCGAGGTTACGCAAAACACCGCATCGGCATGCTCCAATAAAGCCGGGGCATGAATATTGTCACCCAGCCACTCTACCCGCTCAGACTGTGCCTCTGCCGATTGACTGAAATACCCCTGTTTTCTACCGGCCACCACATCCGGGTGGGTTTTAAGCACAATACGATGCCCCGGAAACCTGTCCAGCGCCGCCTTCAGCATGGCCTCAAAACTACTCGCATCAGCCTGGCCATACTTCACCGATGCATCACCAAAGGTTTGGTCCACCACCAGCACGTAGGGTTTCAGGTGCTGGTAATTCCTCTCGCGGGCGTGGTTGTACTTGGACACCCGCCCCGCGCGCCAACGGCGAATCAAATCACGCGCCCTGGCCTTTTCATCCAGACCAAGGGGCCGAGCCAGCAATACATCCAGCCGGCAGGGTTGGCTGGCATCGTAATAAATACCCCGGTCATCCCACGCCAGCGACACCGGCGGCTCCGCGCCTGGCTCAACCGAACGCAAAAAGCCATCTTCCAGGCGCACCACCGGCAAACCCATCTTCCTGGCTGCCGCCTCTGCCTTCGCAGCCGAGGGCTTACGGCCCCAAGCCAACATGGCCCTGGCTCCCTTTGCGGAAAGGCCCGGGCGGTATCGCTTTACCGGGGCATCGGTGAACGCCTCCAGGTTTTTAAGGGCGTGCAAGGCGGGAGATGTTGTGAGGTAGTAGGTGTTATCTGGCACAGGGGGTTACTTTGGTTCTAATGATTTTTTTGCCACGAAATCCACTAAAAGACACTAAAACTAATTGGCCGCGGACGCTCACGGACGAAAAACAAAAAGTTTATCTTTTGTCCGTGTCATTCCATGAGTGTCCGTGCCAAAAATTCTTTATTTTTAGTGGATTTAGTGGATTTAGTGGCCAAAAAGCGCTCTTCTCTTTTCACAATCATCCAGCAAATCCAGCACCGCCTCCACCCAGCCCCCCGGCGAGTCCATCGGTAGCAGCAACCCGTTCTTGCCATGCTCCACCAACCGCCGATACACCGGCGAATCGGCATAAATACCCACGGCGCCTGCGGCGGTAATATCGAAGAACTTAGTCGGTGCGCGGGCGGCGTTGAAGGGCGTATCCAACAGCGGCGCCAGGCCAATGGTTCGTCCGGGGCGCTGGATGAAGGTTTTATAGGCAGGCCAGCTCATTGGATGAACCACCTGCACACCTGGCAAATGCGCAAAGCGGTCCCGCACTTTCCGGTCGCCAATCACCTCAAAACACACATCCTCCCGGGCACCAAGCACCTGCTCCACCACCGGCACCAGCCACTCCAGTTCACCTCGGTGCGAAGCAGAGCCATGATAGAAAATGGTTTTCATCGCAGGGTCGGTAAACTCAGCCACCAAACCATGGGGATTTTCGGGTTCAAGAACGGAAGGATTCCAGGCGGCATACTTTTGCGCCAGCCAGGGCGACGACACCCAAAGCTCGGCTCTAACCTCTTTCAACCAACGCTGGTGCCGCCAGGCAAGCCGAAACAACTTGCGCTGATAATGCCAAGGCATGCCCCGGAACGCGCGCCAGTCAAACAGATCGTCGTCCATGAAAAACACCACCCGTTGCGCGGGATGACGTTTCAAAAAGGCCTTCCAGGCTGGCGGCACATACCGCACGAACACTACCTCAGCACCAGACAACTCAAAGGGCGCCGGCAGCTCGTCAAACCTGTAATAGTCTACCGCCGCAGGTGACTCGACCAGAAAAGGCCGAATAAAAAACTCCGTAGAAGGATTGGGAGCTTGGTGAACAATGAGTATTCGGGGCATAGAGCGCCTGTTAGTTTTGTCATTCTGATGAAGAAACCAAAAGCCCGCTGTTTTGCTGATAGGTATGGTCAAGCTGCTGCTGTATTAACCGGGTGGTCTCAACGCTCACCCCAAACTCCGTTGCCATCGATGAGAAGCCGGCCAAAGCATCCAGCACCCGCTGGATTTCCTGGCGAGCCTGGCGCCAATTGGCATAACCCGCTTCAGCGGCCAGCTTCTGTAACGCTTTTAGTGGGGGATTTTTACCATAACCGCCAAAAGCCGTTGCGTGCTCACCAAAACGGCCCGGGCTGAAGGTAACGTCGTAAAACGGCGCAGGCTGCCAGCCGCCATCATCACTTTGCAAAAACGCCCAGTTTTTGCTGTGATCATCCTGGTTCAAGGCAAACAGATTGAACACCGCCCGCAAAAACTGTAGCTGGGCAGCTTTAGCGCCTCGGCACAACTGGCCGCTGGCTTTGATCAAGTCTTCATAATCCAGGCTAGGCATGCGGAAGTCGGCATCCAGCAAGCCACAAGCGCTGTGCAAATGCACGCAACCGGGCACATCATCCGCGCGCCATACCCGGTCAAACCTCTCAACCGCCAGCCAGGCTTTGGCACCGGATTCACCCGGAGCGGCAAGCAGCTGCCAACGGGGAGGCTGCAAACCCGCACGCTCCGCCAGCGACAAGTAAACCGCTTCACACAACCCCTCTTCGTGCCCGAGCGGCAAGTTAGCCGAAGTAAACTTCACCAGCCAGGCTTCATCACCGGGCTTTGCACGGGTGCGGCATACACCATAATCGCCTGCGGAAAAATACAACTGGGCCTTCGGCCGGGCGCCCGCCGAACTGCCCGCCATAACCAGATCCGCCAACACATCGGTGGTTTGCCCATCAAACACAGACTGCGCGTGGAGCCCCAACTCAGCTATGTTGACCGGCCTATCGTCTGCTGCGGGCGCAAAATCCGCCACCGGCGCATAACTCAACGCGCCACTGCCGCTGGAACCCACAAACGCCAGCCGGTCCATCGGCGTTACCTGTGCCGGCAACACGCCCTGCTGGCGAAACACCCTGTCCATCAGCAACACCCCCCAACCATCCGGCAGGGAGTCGGCGAAAACCCCGGGCAAACCGCCGTGCGGGTCTCGCGGGGCCTGCTGCACACTCGTATCCCACTTCAGAGTAAAAGGCGAAAGCGGGCTGAATTGCGTGAGGTAGTCTGCATCGTACTGAAAAAACACACCCTGCCGGTTCTGTGCCAGCCCACCTACCCGGACTTGCCGGCCATCACTGAACGTGCGCCACACTGCCAGCTTGCGAACAGGCGCAAAATTCACTGAGCGAGCACCTCATCCAGTGTGCGCGGAATCGGCTTATGTTCGGATCCCCGGGCCAGGCTTTGAACGCGCTGAAGATCGTCTACGCACTGCCACAACAGCAAAAACTGCCGCAGTGAGATTTCCCCCGTGGTTTCAAATCTCTTGATGGTAGGCGCTGGCACCGTGCTACGCTCGGCCAACGCCGCCCGAGACCACTTCAGGGCCTTCCGGCGCTGTTGCACGTATTCTGCCAACGAAGTTTGAACATCCCGCCCCGATACAAGATTCAAAATTAGACCTCCCCGTATCCAATGATGGTAATATTACACCAAAATAGATACAGATATATCCATCTATCCATCTGATGTTATTAAAGCGGCTCCAACCTCCTGATTCCGCAAAATGCGGGCAATGAGAACTCCTGCATTATCAACCCGGTAATAAATTGAGTGGCTCTGGTAAACACTGAAGCTGTAACCAGGCTTAATGTGATCAATAGCAGGATACAAATCAGGCAGTGCTGCTATTTGCTCGAAGCGCTTCTCCAAGCCATCGGCATAGGCGTCCGCTTGCATCAGGCCAAAATTCAGCAAACCAAAGACATAGATAGATTCAAAATCTTCATCAGCTTTCTTACTCAGCCGGTAGTTTGCCATCTGCTTTCAGCCTCTCCCTGGCCGCCTGGCGAATTTCCTGCGGTGAGCGATTGCTGATGCCACTTCGCTCACCCTCCTCAAGTGCTGCCCGGAGTTGCTCAATTCCCGCATTACGAGCCTGATCCTGCCGGATCAAATCACGAAAATACTCGCTGTCGTTGGTGAACCCACCACTGGCAATTCGGGACTTAACCCAATCACCCTGCTGGTCGGTCAGCGTAATTGTCTTGCGTATGGTCGCCATAACCTCACCTTACATCAAAATTCATACGATTGATGCAGAATAGCACACTCATTCAAACCCCGGCGCATCCCGGAACAACAACCCATTACCATCCTTCTCAGACACCCGCGGCGCTTCACCGTTCAGCGGCCAGTCAATGGCGAGATCCGGGTCATCCCAGCGGATGGAGTACTCATCACCTGGCGCGTAATAATCCGTGCACTTGTACTGGAACTCCGCCTCCTCGCTGGTCACGTAAAAGGCATGGGCAAAGCCCGGCGGCACCCATAGCATCTGCTTGTTGTCTTCGCTCAGCGTTGCCCCCACCCACTGGCCAAACGTAGGCGAGCTTTTGCGCATATCCACGGCCACATCAAACACCTCGCCGCGGGTAACCCGCACCAGCTTGCCCTGGGGCTGGTTCAACTGGTAGTGGAGGCCGCGCAGGATGCCTTTGGCAGATTTGCTGTGGTTATCCTGCACGAAGGTGTAGTTGCCGCAGTGTTCTTCAAATTCACTCTGGCGGAAGGTTTCGAGGAAGAAGCCTCGTTCATCGCCGAAGACTTTGGGGGTTAGCAGAACGACGTCTGGGATGTTCAGGGGCTGGTAGTTCATGGGGAGATTAATGCTCCTTTTTTTGCCACTAAATCCACTAAACTGCACGAAAAAGGTGGTGCTGGGTTAGTGGCGGGGTGTTTTGTTTGGGCTTGGGTGGGGTCTGACCCCGTTCGGGGTCAGACCCCTTTGTAGCCTTCATAATTTATAAGAGGGTTTCGGCCTGTTTGAAGATTTCTGACAGGTGTTCCGCCCCCACAAAGCTTTCAGCATAAATTTTGCACAGGTTTTCTGTACCACTGGGGCGGGCGGCAAACCAGCCGTTTTTGGTGGTTACCTTGATGCCGCCCATACCGGCGCCATTGCCCGGGGCCGTAGTGAAGGCTTCCTGTACCGGATCGCCCGCTAATTCACTGAAGGGAAGATCCGCCGGCTTCAGGTTTTTAAGGCGCTGCTTCTGCTCCGCTGTGGCGGGAAAGTCTTTGCGTTGGTATACCGGGGCACCATAGCGGGTAGTGAGGTCCTGATAGTATTCACTGGGCAGCTTGCCGGTTTTGACGCGGATCTCCGCCGCCAGCAGGCACAGGATAATGCCGTCTTTGTCGGTGCTCCAGGGTTTACCGTCCAATGTCAGGAAACTGGCCCCGGCACTCTCCTCCCCACCAAAGGCCAGTTCACCTTTATGAAGGCCTTCCACAAACCATTTAAAGCCAACGGGCACTTCATACAGCGTGCGCCCCTTACCAGCCACTACCCGGTCAATCATGGATGACGATACCAGGGTTTTGCCCACTTTCAGGGAAGTCGGCCACTCCGGCCTGTGGCTGAGCAGGTAATCAATACACACTGCCAGGTAATGATTCGGGTTCATCAAGCCAGCCACATCCACAATGCCGTGCCTGTCGGCATCCGGGTCGTTCCCGAAGGCCAGATCAAACCGGTCCTGAATGTTCAGCAAATTGGCCATGGCAGCCGTACTAGAGCAATCCATCCGAATTTTGCCATCGTGGTCCGGCGGCATGAATGCAAACTCAGGGTCCTGCTGCCGGTTAACCACCTCCAGGTTCAGCCCGTAAGCCTTTGCTACGGCATCCCACACCGCCAGTGCCGAGCCCCCCATGGGGTCAACACCCAGTTTAAGGCCACTCGCGGCAATCGCGGCCATATCCACCACCTGCGGCAGGCTATCCACGTAGTGCGCCACATAGTCCCACGGCTTGGCCGCAACAACCGCCATCCGGCGCGGCGAGGTTTTCACCCCTACCAAACCGGCCTCCAGCAAGGCATTCGCCCGGTTTTCAATCCATCCAGTTGCATCCGTGCCCGCCGGCCCGCCGTCTGGGCCGTTGTATTTAATACCGCCATCTTCCGGCGGATTGTGGGAGGGCGTAATAATCAGGCCATCCGCCAGCTCGTCGGCACCGGAGCGGTTATGGGCCAGAATGGCATGAGACACCAGCGGCGTTGGCGTATAGCCACTGGCAGCATCCACACGCGTGACCACTCCGTTGCCGGCCAATACCTCAAGCACCGTGTCCATAGCCACATCCGACAATCCGTGGGTATCTTTGCCCACATAAAGGGGGCCGCAAATGCTCTGCCCGGCGCGCCATTCCACCACCGCCTGAGTGATGGCGAGTATGTGGTCGCGGTTAAAGCTGCGGGTTAACGAAGAACCCCGGTGGCCGGAGGTGCCGAAAGTCACACGTTCAGCGGGAACGGAAGGGTTAGGGGAAAAGGATTTATAGGCGGAAAGCAGTTTGGATAGGTTCATCATCTATATTGGTGCAATCTCATCCATCAACGGAGAGAAAAGTCCTCAAAAGCAAGCGTTAGATTAGGGTTGTAGGCCGGGTCATTCTGAAGCCGGTGTTGCCACCGTTTTTTCATATAGGCAACCTCACTGGCAAACCGGGCCTGTTTCTCCGGCGTATCCTCTTTACCACGGGAAACCGATTCATGGTGAATGGCCTCCGCGTGGGGGGTCCACACATTCCAATAGCCCGCCTCACGTACTTTCAGGCAAAGGTCTACATCGTTGAAGGCAATTTCCAAATGCTGTTCTTCCAGCCCGCCGACCGCTTCGAACACCTCCTTGCGGAGTAACAAGCAGGCACCGGTAACGGCAGAAAGATTCTGCGCCAGCATCAACCGGTAGAAATACCCCGGGGCATCCCTGTCTGCGAACTTATGGGAATGGCCTGCAACCCCTCCGATCCCCAGAATAACGCCACCATGTTGCACTTTGTGGTTCGGGTAATACAACTTGGCACCCACACAACCCACCTCAGGCCGAACGGCATGGCTGACCATTTCAGACAGCCAGTCGCTATTGATAGGTTCAATATCGTTATTGATCAGCCCCAGAATACTGCCCTTAGCCTGTTGGGCTCCGAAGTTGTTAATCGCTGAATAATTGAACGGATGATCCCAACGCACCACTCGAACCCGCTTATCCCGGCGTTGCACTTCATCCATGTAGGCCAGGGTCTCCGGGCAGTCACTCTGGTTATCCAGAATCAGCAATTCGAAATGGCGGTAGCCTGTACGCTCCAGAATCGCATCCACGCAGGGTCGCAAAATCTCCACACCGTTGCGGGTAGGCACCAACAGGCTGACCAACGGTAAAGGCTGGGGCAATGGGTATCGCACCCGGAAGGTATTGGGGAAACGCCCGGCCTCCGCCACAGCAGCCTCACCGCTATTCTCCAGATAGTTGTTGACCGCCTTTAGGCCGGCCCGAGCGGCATAGTCTTTCTCGGAGCCGGCCAGCGCGGTTGAACCCTCCGACGACCGCCAGTGATACAGCACCCGGGGAATGTGCACCACCTGCCGGGCAGGGTCAGCCAGCTCTAACACGCAGCGGAGCAACAAATCGTGATCCTGAGCCCCCTCAAATCCCTCACGAAAGCCCCCTACCGCATCAATGAGATCTTTGCGGAACACCCCAAGGTGGGAAACGTAGTTCTGGGCCAGAATCAGCTCCGGGTTCCAGTCGGGCTTGAAGTGGGGGTCATAAAAATGGCCGCCGGCATCAATCTTGTCTTCATCTGTGTAGAAGATACCGGCATCCGGATAGTCATTAATGGCCTGAGCAATGTGCAGGAAGGCATGGGGGGCCAACACGTCATCATGATCCACCAGTGCCACATAGTCTCCGTTGGCAAGCGCCAAGGCTGAGTTACTGGCTGCGCAAATATGGCCATTCACCTCGCGATAACACACCCGGACCCGGTTATCTGACTGGGCGAAGCGCTCAAGAACGTCTTTCACGCCAGGAACCGTGGAAGCATCATCCGCAATACACAGCTCCCAGTTAGCATAGCTTTGCTGCTGAATGGACTCTATGCACGCAATAAGGTGTTTCGGGCTGGGGTTATACACCGGCATAACCACCGAAATCAGCGGCCGCACCGTAAGCTGCTCGAGGGTCTGCCCGGCGATGGCGTCCATCAAGTCCGGATGTTGGACCAGCCACTTCTTATAACCGGCACCTGCCGTGGTGCGCTGAAAAGTTTCCTCGTAGGCCGGCAGCGCCTTGGTTACCCACTCAGCCCCGGCCTGTGCCAAAACCTTGTCGATCTGCCCGGCTCCAAGATGATTCCACTCCGGGTGAATGCCAGACAACCGCCGCGCCACACGGGCCCGAGCAAAACCGACACGTCCCCAGGCCAAACGCAGAGATTCCAAGGTGAAGGGCTCCGTCGCGCCCGGAAATTCCACAGCCAGGTGAACCGTGCCAGCCGGAATATACACCAACCGCTTAACAAGCTCCGCATTGGCCAGCGGCAGCGCAAAACGTCCGGTTTCCTCGCCGCTTTTCGACTGAGCTACCAGCACCGCCTCGTTACCGGCGTGGGCTGACGATACCTTCAGCTCCGCCATATACCAGCCAGCCGGCCAAAACCACCGGTTCCACTGCAAAGCATCCGCTGCCACTCGCTGCCCGGGCGCACTCACCAGGTTCTTTACCAGCGGCGAGCGCTCCAACAGGCCAGGAAAAACGCCAGCCAGCCAGCGGGCAAGACTTACCAACATAGAGCCACCCACTAACCTTCCGAACTCTGGCTGGCCTGCACTTTCAAACGTTCCAGGTAGCTCTCATGCAACTTGATAATGCCCTGGCCGTTGGGGCGAAGGTTTCGGGCCTTTTCAATTACCTTTACCGCCTCTTCCAGCAACCCCTGCTCAGCCAGAACCTTCGCCAGTTCACGCAAATAATCTGCATCCTTAGCATTTCCGGAAAGCACAGATTTAACTGCCCCCGCTACAACAGAAGGCTTAGCTTTGCGCTGCGAAGGTTCTCGGAAAGTTACCCCCATCACATTGGCTAGCTTTAGAACCGCAAACGGGAGCTCCCCGGCAGGTTTGCTTTCCAGAAGCTCAGCAAGCTTTTGCTCAATCCGTTGTACGGTTGCGGGTATTGTCTGCTGCAAATGGCTGAACGCCTGAAACACCTCAGCCAGTTCAGACCGTTTCGGCCCCGTACCCGCAGGCACCACCGTAACCGGCCGCCAAAAATCCTCCGGGCAGTTTTCAAGCACTTCTGAGCGTATTCGCTCCAGCGCGGGCTTGAAGCCTTCAACCAGCAAGGCCAACACCTCAGGATTTACCTCCACCGGTGCTTTCTCTACGGCCGAGCGCTTGGCACTCGCTTTGTCTGAAAAGCCCTGCAACGCCCAGTCCACCTCCACACTGTCCTTCGGCGCGTCCGGGTCCAGTACAAAATTCAACAAACGTTTGAGTTCCAATGCGCCAGACGTATAGCTGGTATTGATTAACCGCTTTTCCAGGCGGAAGCTGCGAGCAGAAAAACCGCGCACACCCAACATATCCAGAAAATCGTATTCAATACGGTCTTTTTTGAATGCTGAAGGATTGTATGGGCGAACACGAACCGCCTGTGGCCCGAAAACCTTTACCCAATCAAAAAACACCTCGCCGTTCACACCACGGTTATTGGGAGTGGCCCGCTGCTCCAGAAAGTCTACCAGGGGCAAGCGCCCGAAATGCCGTTTGATGGATTGGTTGTGATTGGAAACCAGCGCTTCCACAGGGTTACGAAAATAGGCAAAAATCTGAACATCATGGCCCTGAAATAGCTCCTGAACCTCTGAAATCCGGCCATAAAGGGCTTCAGACGAGATCAGTAATGTCAGCTTCCTGGCTTGTGCTTCCTGAAGCCATCCGCTCACGGTATCAGCGGCTTTCTCCATATCACCGGCAATAACCGCACTGCCCAGCTCCGCATGGCCGCCAGACACATCGTTTTTGTCCGTACGGTGCTCGGGATAGAAATACCCGTATTTTTCCAGCTTTGAGCGGTTGTTACGCAGAAAATACTGAATCGCGGAGCTGCCTGTTTTGGGTGCCCCGATGTGAATGCAAACTCGCATCAATGAATGGTACCTAATAGAAAAGCTTAAGAAGTGCGGTCAAATGGTGACGGCACCTTCACCGTCCGCATTCAATTCAATACGAACGTGTTCAAATGATTTGCCCTGAAAATGCACCTGGTTGTCATCCCACTGCTTCATAGCAGCTGGGCCACGTGACCCGACCGGGGTTTTAAGTGAGACGGGATTACGTGAATTCAGGGCATTCATATTGACCGCCTGAAAAGCCGTATACACCCTCACTTCCGAAATCTTCTTAACGCCCAACACCCCGCATACAGCCAGCATATTGAGCAAACCACCCTCGAACTGCATCATAGCCGAGCGCCAAGACTTCTCTGTCACGGTCTTTTTGCATTCAATCAGGTGCAACCGGGCCTCATGATCATTAATCAACTCACATATGGTGCCATCAGCTACTTTTCGATAATTCAGATAGGCGAGCGCGTTCTTATCGGTTGTGTTTACCATCACCAAGCGGTTTCCATCAGCACTTGCTACGGAAACCCTCGCCTTGCCACTCTTTTCCTTCTCTTCAACCGTCACCTCCTTGCCGTCCACGTAGTGATTCCGGTCAAACCAGGAAAGCCGATGCTCCAAATCAAAATCCATGTCAGTCATCCCTGGTGAACGCAAAGGTTTCCTCTGAAAGCCGAATCAAAGCCTCATTGAAGGTAGGTGCTGCAAAGCCATCCTCGGTGCGCTCAAGCGCCTTTACTTCAGTGCGCCCTTTCTCCCGCACAAACTGATAGGCAGCCACATCCTCCGGCGGCAACAAATCTTCTTTCTGGTATCCGTACTGCTGCATCAGCGCCTGGCGATCCGGATGATCGTGCAGTCGCATCAGGTTATTCACCTGCTGAAAAATTGTGTCGCTGTGTGTGGTACACCAAACCGGCACACCCGCACTGACAATACGCGACAGCACGCAGGTAAGCCGTTTCTGCAGCTCCGGGTGCATGTGGGCCTCGGGTTCCTCCAGAATCACCGATTTGTAGCTGATGTTAGAGCGCAGAAAAATCACCAGGGGCGTCAACTCGCCAACCAAAGAAGACGTCAGATGGTATGGCAGGCTCTGCTTGCCCTCTGAAGGCTGATAACTGTATTCGTTCACACCGCGTTTCTTTACGCGCACCTTGCCCTGCAGCAGCTGCTCTTCCAGGTAATCTGCAATGGGTGCCAGCCTGGCCTTGGCGGATGAGCCGTTTTCCGCCAACCCCTGCAAAAAACGCACAACCGGCATGGTGAAGGTGCTGTTTACTTCCTCACCGTAAAAAACGTTCATCACCTCGGACACCAGCGACCGGTATGTCAGCATGAAACCGCTGCGGGCCGCCGGTAGATAGAGTGGTTCGCCTTCCGCACGGCGCCGACCAGCCGCCAGTCCCGGCGGAAACAGCGGGGCGCTAAGATCCCCCATGATCAGCTTCCAGCACAGGTACTGCAAACGGCGATAGACCTCCGCATCAGATTCCGGCTCGCCTTCAACAATCGGAAAACGAACCGAATCCTGCCGATTGGAAAATCGCCAATTCCCAGGCTCCGTTTTTTCATCCCACTCGAGGGTCAGTGTTTTTTTACGCTGGTAATCAGAGATTGAAAGGTGGTCTATGCTGAGGTCCTGGGTGGCAAATACCTCTCGCACCAGTTCATTTTTGCGAGAGCGGAGCAGCGTGTTAAACCAGTCAACCAATGCCGACTCAAACTCATGGTTTACGGCATCAGGCCGTTGTTTCAAAAGGTCAGCGCATTGGCGGTAGGCATCGCTGGCCGGGGGTTCCTTCGGAAACACCGAACGCCCTCTTACCATAATGCCCCAGAGCAAAGACACCAGGTAACTCTTACCGGAGTTGTTTTCACCAACAAACAGTACCATGGGCGCAATACGAACCCGAGCGGATCGAATCTTGCCGAACCCTTCAATATTCAAAGACCAGCGTTGCCGCATAAGCCCATACTTCCCTGATTTGGTTTTTGTGAATCAGAACAGCATTATGGCACGTTATACACTAAGGGGAGACAGCCCCCTCACATATTGACCAAACGCCTCACCCAACTCCGGATGACGCATACCATAAGCCACAAACGCCTGCATATACCCCTGCTTGTTGCCACAGTCATGGGAGTGGCCCTGGATGTGGAAAGCATTTACCGGCTCTTCATCCATCAACATGCCGATCGTATCCGTAAGCTGAATTTCATTGCCAGCACCAGGCGGGGTCCGCTTGAGCAAATCCCAGGTGCGTGGAGAAAGAACATAGCGCCCCACCACGGACAAATTTGAAGGCGCCTGATCTACCGGAGGCTTCTCAACAATGGCCCGCACTGCACGGGACTCGCCAGCGTTTAACTCACCGCCATTGATATCCACTACACCATAGCTGGATACCAACTCATGAGGCACCGGTTCCACCATGATCTGGCTGCGGCTGCTTTGTTCATACTCACGAATCATCGCCGCTAGGTTGTCCTGGCTCAGATCAGACGCAGCATCGTCGATCAGAACATCCGGCAACACCACGGCAAACGGCTCGTTACCAACCGCCGGGAAGGCACAGCTGATGGCGTGCCCCAATCCCAGGGCCTGGCCCTGACGAACGTGCAGCAGAGTTACGTCCGCCGGGCAGATGGATTGCACCTCATCCAGCAGTTGGCGCTTAACCCGCTTCTCCAGCATGGACTCCAGCTCAAAGCTGGTATCGAAGTGGTTTTCAATGGAGTTCTTACTGGCATGGGTGACCAGCACAATTTCCTTGATACCCGCAGCAATGCATTCATTAACCACATACTGGATTAACGGCTTATCCACAATCGGGAGCATTTCTTTGGGAATGGCCTTCGTGGCCGGGAGCATACGGGTGCCGAGCCCCGCCACGGGGATCACGGCCTTACGAACTGAGTGCATAGTTGTTCCTTTAACTACTGAAAGCGAAATATTTTAAAAGGAGGGATAAAGATCAGAGCGAATGCTGGTTTGCCTGGTGTTGTTCCCACGGCCAGGCATGTTCGATGATGGTTTGAAGATCGGCATATTGAGGGCACCAGCCCAGCTCTGCCCTCGCTCGCCGAGCATCAGCGACCAGAACCGCAGGATCTCCGGGCCGGCGTTGACCTTCTTCCACAACCAAACTGTGACCCGTTTTACTGACCACTTGCAGGGCTGCGTCAATAACCGTCTGAACTGAATAGCCAGATCCATTTCCAAGGTTGTAAGCAATAGCCCCATTCTTCTCGCCCGATACCAACGCCTCAAGTGCCAGAGCATGGGCGGAGCACAGATCTTCGATGTGGATGTAATCACGAATACAGGTGCCATCTTCCGTCGGATAATCACGGCCAAAAACAGTGATCGACTTACGACGGCCCGATGCTGCTTGCAGGACCAACGGAATCAAATGTGTCTCAGGGTCATGACATTCGCCAAGCTCACCCTCAGGGTCTGCACCGCAGGCATTGAAATAACGCAGGCTCACTGAATTGAGGCCATAGGCATCGGCGTAATCCTTCAAAATACGCTCGACCATCAATTTACTGGCCCCATAGGGGTTAATGGGCGCCTGGGGATGGGCTTCATCAATCGGTGTATATACCGGCTCACCAAAGGTTGCAGCCGTGGAGGAGAATATAAAGTGCCTTACGCCATTGCGAACCATGGCATCCAGCAGAGTGATCGTACTCGCCACATTATTTCGATAATACTTTGAAGGATCTGAAACCGACTCCCCAACCAGACTGCTGGCTGCAAAGTGCATCACCCCATCAAACTCGTACTCCCGGAACAGTCTTTCCAATAAAGCCGCGTCGCCAAGATCACCTACAACCAGCTTGCCATATAGGGCAAGTGACCGAAGACCCGTAGTGAGATTATCGAGGACAACCACCTCATGGCCGGACCGGGTTAGCTTCTTGACCATGTGCGAACCGATATAACCGGCTCCACCTACAACCAGAATTCTCATAACTCAAAGTTCCTGAAGATAATCGTCTGTAACTCCCAACGACGGCATTGGACTTCACTCTGCGAGATAACTGCCACGACTCACCGGTTCCAGACCGATGCCACCCGGAACGCCAGGTCTTTGCGTAGGTCCGGATGTTCTACACCGGTTAAAGCCCGGGCTGTCTTTTGCCAGGCCTCCAGGGAGTTGGACCTGTTCCGGGCCCAGGCTTCGAACGCGAGGCGGCCATCAGGCTGCCCGCCCTTCAGCATAAAGGCAATGCGGTGACGCTGGAGCAATTCGGAGGTGGCGGATGCAGAATTCAGGAGGGCAACCGCCTCTCCAGTACGGCCACGCAAGTCCAGTACCGTCGCCTTGAAGTGGAGCAACAGGGGCACCTCACCTAGCCGCTCTATTGCGGATGAAAGAACGCTCTCCCCAGCCTCCAGCTGTCCAGAAACCAGAAAAATGCAGGCCAGCCGGACATGGCTCGCCACGTCACAAGGGTTCAGGTCGAGGACTTCCCGGGTGAAACGCTCGGCATCCAACAGGAGCAGCGTCCGATACGCTCGGTTCGCCCGGACTGACAGGTCGGCCACGGACAAGTCAACAGATGTTTCCCCCTGAGTAATGGCAACCTTACCTTTTGCCTCAGAACCTGCCGGGGCCGACTTATAAGGGGAAGCTGCCAGAATGCTATACGCCAGCCTGCGGTCCCGGTCAGATCCGGAGCCTGCCACCCAACGGGGGGACTCGTGTTCAGCCCGGTGCGCGGCAAACGAGAGTAACCTGTCCCATATAGCTTCCATGCGATCGACCTGGTCTTCAGTCAAATGAGCATGAAGTGACTCATCAACCTCATCGTGGACCAACCCTGGCTTGATCGGGCTTACAGTGTCTGACTGCAGAGGAATAGCGAAATAACCTTCAACCAGGTCCGGCAAAACGAGCCCATGCATCACGGCCTGCTGCGTCACGACCAAGCGCTGTTTCGGCGGGCATTGTTCGAGAAATGCCAGTAAAGCCTCGTTATAGGCAATCCAGATTCGTGCAGCGTGGCCATAATCCTGCCAGAAGGCGGCATTTTCACGAGTGGCTCCCAGACCGAGGGCCATATCCTGTGCGGAGCGCTTCAATAATGACTGAATGCTCGCGCTCCAGTGTCGCAGAATAACCAGGTACTGACCACGTTCACCAAGCACCTGATGCCAATTGGGCAGAAACAGGCACTGTCGCGGGTCTTTCATCCCCCAGTGGTGTCCATGCAACCTATCACGGAGGGCTACGTAGCGCTGCAGAACCTCCAGGCCTTTGTCTGGAGATAACGACACCTCTCCACGATATTGCCAGGTCGTACCCTGCTGACTCAGCAGGTCGTCATGCAGCGCCACCAAAGGCATATCTTCATAATGCCCATCGGGATTGGAGGGGGCCGGCGGCATAAGATAGTCACCCATGCAAACACCGGAGTTGTGCATCCAATGAGCCACAACCGAGGTTAAACTTCGATGAAATCCGATCACTGCCAACATGGCTGCCCTATTACGCCTTCAAATCACAGTCGCGCAGGCCAGGCCGACAACCTGACCTCCAGCACAGCGCCTGCCGCAGAGGCCAGGATATTTTCCGGAAGGTCCAGCACAAACTGGGGATCGTTGCCCCGGCTCAAAAGACAAGAGCGACGCGCCTGCGGGTCCAGCACCAGGGCCATCCTCTGAACGCCGGAAATCACCTCTCTGTTATGCTCCCATTGCCACAACATAGTTCCGTCGCTTCCCAAAAGAGCCATCTGCTCCACTTCAAAGCAACCCGGCCGATTAGCCACATCAAACCTCAGAGCCACAACACCTTCATCACTGGAGCCTGGGGTGATTGGCAAACGAAGCGTCTGCGTGCTTCCATCCAGCGTCAGCCAGTCAGCACTGGCGTTTTTCTCTGAAAAATCCTCGGCGCTTGTAGCCCAATAAAGCTTGACTGAATCCGTCAGCGAGCGAGGCACCTGGCGTGCAGGCAACCTGGCCGGGGCCGCAAGGGGAGTCCCGGTCACTCGCTCCCAATGCTGAGACAGCGCAGCAAGATCCCTTTCATGAAAGGGATAACCAAGGTGCTCAAGTACGGCATCAATAAGCTTCACCGGTTCAAGCCAGAGCGTATCCGCTGGTTCAGCCACAGAAGTAACGGTAAAAAGCGTATCCATTAGTCCTGAATAAAGCACTGCTGCCATTGGTGCGGTACCTTTTTCCCCGTCAATGCTCCGCAAACACTCAAATGAGCCATCGTCACGACCTACCCAGCGACCCGGCGTGGCCTGAAACAAATCCTGGGGCACCCATAGGTCATACCTGCCCTGATAGCGCCCCCCATCCTCGCCTTCCGGCACCAAGGAATCATCAGCACTCAACGACGACAGTAAACACCTCAGCCACAGTGCAGCCCAGTGGAGCACCTGCTCGAACTGCCAGCCCGGCTCCTGCAGCAGGTCATCCAGAAAATCCCGATAAACAGGCCCGTTAATATACGGAGCGACGGCATCAGGCGTTAAGCTTCCCAGCGAATAGCGCTCAACAACCGGATCGTTGCCCCCTGAGCCAGCTTTATAGCGCGTTTCGGCCCCAGGCTCATTGTCTTGGCTGATATGAAAACTACTGGCCAGCCACCCATCGACCGCCAGCACCTTCGGGTCCGTTTTGTGGGCAAGGAAAACATAACCATCACTCCAGGCAGTCAGTTCCTTTGCCTGAAGCACACTCTGTAAGAGCCGGCTTTCGGAGAATCGATGCTGTCTATCGGCTTCCTGCCGACGAAGTGAACGGCGCACCAGCGTTTCCAGGTTCCACTGTTCAACTGGCGCAGAGCAACCTGCTGGCGACACCAGCAAACTGGCTTTTTCAAGTGAACCCATTAACGCGCAATGTTCTCGATGGGGGAAGCCCGCTTCTGCTAATGCCTTCGCCACGGCAGCGGCAGGCCAAAGACGGGGACCACCGTCAGTAAAGCGACCTTCGAGCGCAACGGCCCCTTCACGCCCATAGTGATCACGCTGGTCGTTAAAATGCCCCAGGGCAAGAGGGTTATACCCGCAAAGAAGCAAGCAGCCATCCGTCGCCAAAGCCGTATTTGCCTTTTTCAACAAGTGACTCAAAGGATCGAGTACACTCGCCTGACCGGCATAAACTTCATGGTAACCGGCAATTAAAACCACGTCGTAAATGCCTCGGAACGGGATCGCGTGTGGGGCATCATAAACCACCTGCACATTTGGCAGACCAGCGCACTGAGCTGCCACAGCGCGGGCATCCTGTGGGTTCGGCATCACCACCGTTACGGATGCACCACAGTCAGCCAGAAAACGTGCTCTCGCCCCGCTGCCACAACCCAACTCAAGAATCCGAAGGCTGGACAACTGTTGACCGAAAAGGCAAAGAACGGCCGCAGATAAACCCGAAATGGAAAGCTGGTCGAGATCTACGGGCTCACCTGACGATGGGAGGGCCGTCCCCTTACGAAAGTATATGCTGGTAGAAGCGTCAAAATCATACCAGCGAGACATGCCGACCAACTCAGAAGCGGTTTCAGCAGCCCCTGGCGAAAGCAAGGAAGCCACCGCCGACAGCGACTGACGCGCACGGTCCAGTAAAAAACGCGCTACATGCTCTCTGGTAAGGTCAGTCTCCAGCGCCTTGTTCACCAAGGCCCGGGCATCCTGCACCCGCCCCAGAGCAAGAGCCTCGTCAGACAGCAAAAGCAATTCCTGACCGGAGGTACCCTCTCCTGCCAGGGCTGCATCCAAGTTTGAACTGAAACTGCTCACCTGTTCGTTTTCATTCTGTTGAGAGATTGGAGTCGCTCCGGTTTTAACCAATTTGTTGGCTACGCCGTCACCTTCGGAAGCCTGTCTACACTCATAGTGTCGGATGGGGCACCCCCTTGATAACCAGACCTGGCTTCTAAACATTCACATTGCTGGCCAAGTCGCCCCCAGGAAGAGGATCAATTCCAACCGTATTATGCCAATACACTCATTCCTGACTTGGCTTTTTGCTCGCTGGCGGTGATAGGGGAAGTGTCGGCGCTGGCTTCAC
>CESC01094299.1_pt1 | contig 23735 bp, 20 predicted proteins | sample 531131 | NCBI WGS metagenome assembly CESC01 (sample SAMEA2621295, study PRJEB7988) | marine metagenome | biome: marine biome (ENVO:00000447); feature: mesopelagic zone (ENVO:00000213); material: "saline water (ENVO:00002010), including plankton (ENVO:xxxxxxxx)" | depth 800 m
TTGGTCAGCTTATTGGCCAAATAATATTCCTCGGTAAGGCATTGCCCAGACACATACAGCCCAACACTGTCCGGGCCATATTTTTCCATGATACTTCCAAAAACGGCAGCTGCCCTTTTAAATGCAATATCCCAAGTAACCTGCTGCATGGGATGATTTCTACTCCATCGCATTTCTGGATAAAGTATTCTATCCTTGGTATCCTGGGCGACGTAATTCAAAGTTTTTCCTTTGGTGCAGAGCATTCCCTTGTTCACAGGGTAATCCTCATCCCCTTTAACGGACAATATGCCCTTGGCATCTTTGGAAACCTCGATGCCGCACCCCACTCCACAATACGAGCAAATAGTTTTATGTGTGTCTTTTTTCTGCATTCTGGCAACACCGTATTTTTTCGATGTTGAAAATTAAAAATTTACGTATAAATACGTAGTGATAATTTAATAAAAGTGATGCCCTAAATCGAGAGAATGATAAAAATTGTGGCAAAAGGTTGAAAAAATGAAACCTAGACTAAATTGTATTTGTTTGCCTTTTTGGAAAGATCTATCAAATTTTTCACTTCCATCTTCTTCATCAGATTGAAACGATGTGTCTCGATGGTACGTTTACTATTCTGTAGTTTCTCTGAAATCTCTTTGTTCGTATATCCTGCCAAGACCAATTCCAATACTTGAAGCTCCTTGTTGGTCAAATCAAAAGGAGTGCTTTTATTGGCTTTGGACGATGATTGATTTGTCTTTTTATCAGAACTGAACAAGTTGTTCACCAATACGTTGGAAATATCCCCACTAAAATATTTACCGCCTTCTTGAACCATGTGGATTGCCTTTACAAACTCCGCTTTGCCCGTATCCTTTAAAAGGTAACCGTTGGCGCCTGCCTGTACGGATTTTAGAATATACTCCTCGGAATCGTGCATGGAAAGAATGATGCACTTGGTATTGGATTTGCCTTTGGCATTAAGACGCTCCACGGTCTCGATACCTCCCAATTCAGGCATTCGGATATCGATTATCAAAATGTCCGGAGACTTTTCATCAACCATTTTAAGTGCATCCAAACCATTGGACACTTCTCCAATCACATCCAAACCTGGCTCTTCTTCCAACAAGGCACGTATGCCGTCTCTGACCAAGGAATGGTCGTCGGCCAAAACAATGGTAATGATCGCTTTTTGTTCCGAATTTTGCATTGCACAAAAATAATCGAATTATTGAAATACGTAGAACATAAAAAAGGCCGCCCCATTTAAAAAATGGAACAGCCTTGACTCCAACTAACTCTACTCATTAATTTTCTTTATTCGTTGAGAACAACTTTGGTTTGATGATCAACATGGCCCATGCCCAATTTTGGGTACTGGCGGCATCTGTCTCGGCCACCGCCTTAAGTTCATACATACCATCTGCAGGGAACAATTGGGAATATCCCACTTTTAGTGCATAACCATTGAATTTTTGGGTAAACACCAAATCGACTTCGGTTCCCAAAGAGTTTTTCCCAGTTGGTAGGTCTTGCTCTCCCCTAAAATTTAAAACCTTGGCCAAGAGGCTAGATTTTTCTCCTAATTTTATATTGGTGCTGATATGAACATCAAACAATCCAATGGAATTGGCATGATTGCCCACATAGAAATAATCCATAAAACCATTGAATTTATGATTGGTGCCATATAAAGGGAAAAAAGCACTTGTCTCGCCTTCAACTTGGCCGTCATTTCCACTTATGATTTCAAATCCAGCTCCTAGACCGATAGTGTTCGATGCCTTATAACTGGCATCGAACCCCAACAAGTACGCCCCCTTTACATCCAACTCCCCTTGCCTCTCCCCTGTTTGTAGAAATGCATTCGCGGCCAGTCTAAAATCTCCTTTTTTATACGCAAGGTGCGCACCCAATGTCTGCAAATTACTTACTCCATTTGCGGTATCGTTACCATCAAAATTTTGAAAGCCGTTATTGAGCATCAACAAACTTGCTGCAAAACTTTCCCATTCTTGTTTTAGGTAGAGCATCTGCATGGTCTTATAACTGAAAAAGCCCATGGTATTATAGGTATTTCCAATGGATTGAAACCCACTTGGATTATCAAAGTCCTGATTAAAGGCAAAGGCAGCATCAATAACAAAACTATCTTTGGAATACTGTATGAGGGCTGCATCATGGTTTCTGGCCTGTTGGGTCCAGTCCACTTCGCCCAAGATACGTTGGTCATCATAGGAAAGTACCTGTCTACCCAATTTGGCGGACCAGCCAGAACCGAGCTCAAGTTGGGCCCAGGCTTCGAAAACAGCAAATGAATTGTTTTCATCCTCAGGCTGTAATTGACGGTTTTCACCCCATACAAAAACATCCTGAAGACTCAGGTAGAACCTATACTTTTCGGTTTGGTAATCCGTATTTAAGCGGATCCGCGTAGCGGTTGCAAAACCAGGGTCGGAGGCATCAGACATCAAACTGCCAAAACCATTTCTATACTCTGTTCTTGGTCTAAACTGCCCATCCACTACGAATTGGGCAAAGGAAAAATGTACTCCCATGAGGCATAGGCACACCAAGAGCCTTTTCTTATTGAAAAACTTCATATTGCTTACTATTTGGTTGAATTATTAGGGAAACTAAAAGTGCTAACTTTCCACGGTGGATATGGCCATTTTACCTTCCGTTTCTTGAAGTACGGCTTCTTCATCTGCGGTAGAGAATTTAATGGCAAATGCACTGATAGCCGCTACGACCACGAAAATTCCAATGATAAAATATCCGCTCGACACGGCACTCGAGGCCGCTGCCGCTTGTGCAGCTTTTACAGCTTCTTCACCTAAGCCCTCATTGGTCTTTATGGCAATGCGTTCGGCCATTGCCGATTTGGATTTTAAAAAAAGTGCGGCCAAAAATGCACCAACATTTCCCCCTGCCCCAACGATTCCCGAGATGGAACCAATAGCTTTTTTGTTGATAAAGGGAACTACGGAAAATGTTGCGCCTTCGGCCATTTGAACTGTAAGACTAAAAGCCACCAAAAAGATGATTCCCACTGCAAGACTTGTGGTCAATGAGAATACGGAGAGCATAACGCCTTCGGCCATCAAAATAAAAGTCAGGAACAAAACCCTTCCACGCAGACCTTTTAACTTTCCGAAACGATCACCGAAAAAGCCGCCCAAGGTACGGGCAAAAATATTCATCAGGGCAAAGGACAAAACAATGTTCCCTGCCGTAATCCTCTCCAAGCCAAAGGTGTTTTGCAAATAATCGTCCATGGTTCCATAAACGGTAAGCTCCATACCAAAACAAGCAGCATACACCAAGAACAATATCCAAACACGGTAATCTTTCAAGGTGCTCACAAAAGATACTTTATCCTTCTTCAAAACCGGCATGTTTCCTGTTTTCCGCAATTCTGCAAAATTGCCTTCTGGAGTATCTTGGGTAAAGAAGTAGTATACAAGCCCCATTAAAAAACATACTATTCCAGCAATAACCATGGAGTAACGCCATGCAACTTCATCGGCAACACCAAAACTTACCACAGCTGCAGCAATTAAGGGCATTCCCAATCTGTTGGCACCACCACCAAGATTTCCCCAACCGGCCGATGTGGCATTTGCAGTACCCACAATGTTGGGAGCGAACATAATGGAAGTATGGAATTGGGTAATAACAAAGGAAGCCCCTATGAATCCGATAAGAAATCTACAAAGTAAGAACTGTAAGGGTGTTTGTACCAAACCTATCAAGATCACAGGAATAGAACCAATAATCAACAACCACGTGTAGCACAGTCTCGGCCCAAACCTATCGCACAACTTACCGATGAGCAATCGGGCAAAAACAGTACCTGTGACCGCTAAAATTATAGAATTCCATTTTTGCGATGGAGACAATCCCAAATCCTTAACAACATCCGGCATAAAAGGAACAATGCCAAACCATGCAAAAAAACAAATGAAGAAAGCAATGGCAGAAATCCAAAACGTTCTAATGGGGATACTTTTAAGATTCAAAAGGTTTAATCGTGTGGCTTTCATAATACTTAGATTAATTGATTAGATAATCAAATCTAAGTATTTGTACGTATTAATTAAATTATATGACGATTTTATACGTATTTTTACGAGATAACACAAAGGACCACTGTCATATTGTGACATTTTAAAATTGAGCCTTGTGTTACTGATAATTTGAAAATAAACATTGAAAACAATGTAAGCCATACTATATTAAGGTATGGGTTTAGAGCTCCATACCTACCACTCTTTGGATGGCATCTTCAAAAAATGAAGGATGGTCAGCCACCACATCGCCCACAATAATGATTCCAGGGCATGATAAATCCAATTCGCTGGACATATGGACAGCATCATTTAAGGTGCCCGTAATACAATTCTCGTTTGGCAAAGTTCCATTTTGAACAATGGCAAGCGGAGTGTAACCTTCTCTATACCTCCCTATTTCCAAAGCTATATCTACCAATTTACGGACTCCCATCAAAATGACCAGTGTTGCGGAAGATTGAGCGGCCCATTGAAAGTCCCTGGAGAGCCCCCCTTCTTTTGTTGTTGCGGTAAGGACCCAAAAACTGTTGCTCACCCCTCTTTTGGTAATGGATATTCCTTGACTTGCAGGTACCGATATAGCACTGGAAACACCTGGTACCACCTCCACTGGGATTCCAAAAGATTCCACATATTCAACCTCCTCCATTCCTCTACCAAATACAAAAGGATCACCTCCTTTTAGCCGGACCACATGACCATACCTAAATGCATTTTCCACAATAAGGGCATTGATTTCATCTTGACCAAAGCTATGTTTTCTACACCGTTTTCCTACGTATATTTTCGGAATATGCCTTGGAGCTTCGGTTAGTAAATCAGCATCCGTTAATGCATCGTACAAAACAACATCGGCCCGTTTCAAAGCGCGCAACCCCCTAACAGTAACAAGGTCTGAAGAGCCTGGGCCTGCACCGACCAAAGTTACTCTTGCCTGTTTCTTATATTGCTTCATTATAAATATTTGTTTTGATTTTTATGAATTCCACAACAAGAATACGTATTTATTTTTAAATAATCATCAATTATATACGTAATTATACTTAGTTTTGATTTATATTTCAAAATCATATGTATATGAAAACTGTAATTGTAGTGGGCAACGGAATGGTGGGATATAAGTTTTGTGAAAAATTTGTATCCAAATCCTCCAGCGATGAATATAAGCTTATTGTCTTCGGTGAAGAACCTAGACCTGCGTATGATAGAGTCCACCTCAGTGAATATTTTGAGAATCAAGATGCAAATGCCTTGGAGCTCGCACCTGCCTCTTGGTATAAAGAGAATAACATTGAACTTATTACAGGACAGCGGGTCACAGATATCAAAAAAGAGAATAAGGAGATCCATACCGCTTCGGGCAAATCTTATACCTATGATTATTTGATTTTGGCCACAGGCTCTGTTCCCTTTGTACCCCCTATTTCCGGTGTTGAAAAAGAAGGTGTTTTTGTCTACCGAACCATAGAGGATTTAGAGGAGATGATGGCCTATGCCTCACAAATCAAAGCCATTAAACCCAACGGGAAAGCAGCTATTTTGGGAGGAGGCCTCTTGGGGCTCGAAGCAGGAAAGGCTGTTTTGGACATGGGCCTGGAAGCCCACGTTGTGGAATTTGCACCAAAACTGATGCCCCGACAATTGGACACCCGAAGTAGTAATGTGCTCCAGTTAAAACTGGAGGATATGGGAATACAGGTACATTTGAGCAAGGCAACCAATAAAATCTTGGGCGACAAGGTAATCGAAGGAATGGAGTTTGGAGAAGATGATAGGTTGGACGTGGATATGCTCATCATTTCGGCAGGGATACGCCCCCGGGACGAGCTTGGTAAAACATGCGGACTGGAAATGGGAACACGAGGTGGAATCATCGTTGACAATAGAATGCGAACATCCGCTAAAGATATATTCGCCATTGGCGAGGTGGCCTTGTACAACCAAATGATATACGGCCTTGTCGCTCCTGGCTATGAAATGGCCGATGTTGCGGTGAATCAGATATTGGGCAATCAAGAAGTAATTATGCCAGAGGATATAGATATGTCCACAAAACTTAAATTAATGGGTGTGGACGTAGCCAGTTTTGGTGTTCCATACATGCCTGCAGAAAAGGGGTTGTCCATCATCTTTGAAAACAAGACAAAATACCTCTACAAGAGAATCAATGTAAGCCATGACGGAAAAACGCTCTTGGGAGGGATTCTCGTTGGGGATGCCGCAGACTATAATATTCTGCACCAGATGTACCTGAACGGTATCGCTTTGCCCGATAATGCCGAAGAATTGATCGTAGGGGCACGCGGCGAAGGAGGCTCTGCTTTTGGTAGTGCCATGGATTTGCCCGATACCGCCCAAATCTGTTCCTGTGAAAGTGTTTCCAAAGGAAACATCTGCTCCTCTCTTTTGAATGGCAAGTCCAATTCTCTAAAAGAAGTTATAAATTGTACCAAAGCCACAACGGGTTGTGGCGGATGTAAGCCCATGGTGGTGGAGCTGGTCAATGAGACGCTAAAATCCATGGGAAAAGAAGTGAAAGATGTTATCTGCGAACATTTCGAATATACGCGACAAGAACTCTACGGCATCATCAAGGTGAAAGGTATCACAAGTTATGATGAGGCTCTTGACAAATGCGGACATGGTGATGGTTGCGAAGTGTGCAAGCCTGCACTAGCCTCCATTTTCGCCACCATCTATAACCATACCGCCAACAAAGAAGACGTAATACAAGACTCTAATGATCGTTTTTTGGCCAATATCCAACGAAATGGTTCCTACTCGGTAGTGCCACGAATACCCGGGGGTGAAATAACTCCCGACAAACTGATCGTTCTTGGAGATGTGGCCAAACAATACGGTTTGTACACCAAAATTACGGGAGGCCAGCGCATTGATTTATTTGGAGCTGAACTGAACGATCTTCCCGCCATCTGGAAAAAACTTATTGATGCTGGTTTTGAGAGTGGCCATGCCTACGGTAAATCCTTACGTACCGTAAAAAGTTGCGTAGGCTCCACATGGTGCCGATACGGTATGGACGAGAGTGTAAGCTTTGCCATTGCCCTCGAAGAACGCTATAAAGGAATTCGGTCTCCTCACAAACTAAAAGGAGGGGTATCGGGATGTATTCGTGAATGTGCCGAGGCACGCGGAAAGGATTTTGGGGTGATCGCCGTAGAAGGCGGTTGGAACCTTTATGTATGTGGAAACGGTGGTGCCACACCAAAGCACGCTCAATTATTGGCGGAGCAAATAGACAATGAAACGGTCATCAAATATCTGGACCGCTTTTTAATGTATTACATCCGGACTGCTGCGCCACTAATGCGTACTGCCGCTTGGCTGGAAAAACTGGAAGGTGGCATGGAGCAACTCAAAAAGATTGTGATCGAAGACAGTTTGAACATTGCCGAAGAACTCGAAACTGACATGAAGGGCCTTGTGGAAAAGTATGAATGTGAATGGAAGCAAGCTGTGGAAAATGAAGAAATCGGCAGGCGCTTCAAGCATTTTGTGAATACCGATGAAAGGGACGATAATTTGGTCTTTGTTCCCATGAGGGAACAGAAAATGCCAGAACCATGGACCAACTAAATTACAAATACTATGGAAGCATTATTTCAACAATACAGCCCGGTTGCTTTGGACAAGGTAACGGTTTGGTTCAAAGCTTGCCAAGAGCATGACATACCAGAAAACGGGGGCGCATGTGTAAAATACAAGAACAAACAGATTGCGCTATATCATTTTAAACGGAAACAAAAATGGTATGCCTGTCAAAACCTATGCCCCCATAAAATGGAAATGGTATTATCGCGGGGCATGATAGGGGATTCCGAAGGTATTGCCAAAGTGGCCTGCCCCATGCACAAAAAAACATTCTCTTTGGAAACTGGGGAAAATCTCAACGGAGACCTGCCCTCGATCGCTACTTTTCCCGTAAAAGTGGAAAATGGCTTTGTGTATATTGGTTTTTCTGAATAGCTTTAAGAAAAACCAATGAATATGGGCAAGTCCGAAAAACTTTTGGAAGCATTCAAATTGTTTGATGACGCCAATGCACAAGACCCCAACAAGGAAAGCTTTGAAGGAAAATTGTATCCAAAAGAGTTATTGTATGCACAGCGTATGACCGATATTCTGAATGAATTTGAACCGGATGCTTCGGAAGCATTGCAATTAACGGCACGTTGCCAGCACATTTGCAGGTGGGAAATATCTAGGGAATCCTATGAAATGAATCGGGTGGGCTACCTAAAATGGAGGCAAGAACTCAAGAAATTCCACGCAGAAAAAGCAAGCAATATACTAAAGAAAGTAGGCTACGATGAGGATATTATTGATAGGGTATCGTTTCTATTGCTCAAAAAACAATTAAAAAAAGATGAGGAGACCCAAACATTGGAAGATGTTATTTGCTTGGTCTTCTTAAAATATTATTATGAGCCGTTCCTCATAAAGCACGATGACGATAAAATTATCTCCATTTTGCAAAAAACTTGGAAAAAAATGTCAGAAAAAGGTCATAAAGCGGCCTTGGACTTGGCTTTTTCGGAAAGAGGAATGGAACTGGTCTCCAAGGCCCTATCCAACTAATGCCTAAAATGGGCGCCGATAAACAAATGAAAAGGAGCAATCAGCAGCAAACATTGGAGGTCTCAACCTTCTTGAGAATCCGAAAGTGGTATCTATTGGCACTATCGGCCATTGCCCTTACCATTATCATAGCCCAAATCCTTATCCAACAGCACCTCAACTCCCAACTGAACGACTCCCGAGTAATCAACGTGGCGGGTCGACAACGTGCCTACAGCCAAAAATTGGTCAAGGAGGCTTTGTTACTCAACCAAGAAAATCTTGAGGAAAACGAGCGACAGGAGCTTTTAAAAGAACTGAACAGTACGCTTTATATCTGGAAGACATCCCACGAAGGGCTTCAAATGGGGAACGACAGTATTGGGCTTCCCAAAGAGGACAATGTGTCCATTCTAGAGCATTTTGATGAGCTTTCCATACACCATAGTGCTATGGTCGACGCTGTAAAAACAATGCTTTCCCAAAAAGATGCTTCTGGGCAAGCATTGGATGTTCTGTTGGCCAATGAAGGTCCCTTTTTAGAAAAAATGGACGCCATTGTCAATGAATATGATACCATCAGTAAGGAGCGATTGCAAAAACTTAAGGTGAAGGAATACCTTTTGTTGTGTTTTTCTCTATTGATTTTGATTTTGGAGGTCCTGTTTATCTTCAGGCCATTGTCAATTCAAATCAAGGAAACCATACGTAATCTGGTTAAAAGTCAGTTACAATCGGAGCAAGACGCCGAGGAAATCAAAAAAATATTCGAAGAAAAGGAACGTTCGCTACAAGAACTGAAAGAACTGAACTTTGTTATTGACAATGCCGCACTCTTTGCAAGTGCCCGTAGTGATGGCACCGTTGTTTTCATCAGTAAAAAATTCTTGACCCTTCTGGAGGAATCCAACATTCCCCCCAACACACATCTTTCCGAAATATTGACCACCGATGAAGGACAACAGCAATATCTTGGAGAGATTTTGACGAAACCCCGAAAGAGCATCAGAACGGAGGAAATTGAAATCAAGACCAAAGCGGGCAACAAATTGTGGTTGGACATGTCCATTATTCCCATGCACCAAACAAGCCTAAAGCAAAGTGTTTTGCTGTTATGTTCTGATATAACTGAGCGCAAGAACAATCAAGAAAAGGTAGAACAACTTACGCTTCAAAATTATGAGGATCGTATGCGCCAGAAACAATTACAGGCCAGTCTTATCGTGGAAGGTCAGGAAGAGGAACGGAAACGTATCGCCAAGGACATCCATGATGGCATTGGGCAAATGCTTACGGCGTTACGGTTCAATATCGAATCCATCAACTTGGACCAAAAGGAGCGCACAAAAGAAAAAATAGCTTACCTAAAAGAGCTTACTTCCGATTTGATCAAAGGGGTGCGCACCGCCACCTTTAATCTTACTCCTCCCGAATTGGGCGACCACGGTATTTTTCCCGCGTTGCAAAAAATGACTTCGGAATTGAGTAAATTAACGGGAAAGAACATTTTGTTCGAGAACAAGGCAGAACAGAACATCCGTTTTGATTCGTTGGCGGAAACCAATATTTACAGGGTTACACAAGAAGCCGTGAACAATGCCATTAAATATGCGGATGCCAACTATATTTTGGTTTCCATAAACCATACGGACAATTTGTTGAGCGTGGTCATAGATGATGACGGCAAAGGTTTTGACCCGACCGTTTTGGACCGTCCTCCAAAAAACAACAGTGAAGGTGGAATGGGCGTATTTTTTATGAGGGAGCGCATCAGTTACATAAACGGTAGATTGTTCATCAATTCCAACCCCGGTGAAGGAACACGTGTTACCATCAATTACAATTTGAACGAGACCCAAAAGCCAAAAAAAGAAACGTATGAAGATTAGGATAAAAGGAAATTCGATACGGTACAGATTGACGAAGACCGAAGTGGAAACCTTTTGCAAAACAGGAATGTTCAAGGAAAACACAGATTTTGGCCATAGTGTATTCAGTTATGTGCTAAAAGCTAAGAAAGGCATTGATAGCCTAGAGGCCTCTTATGAGGAAAATACCATTACCCTGTACCTGGACGATAAGAAACAATCGGGATGGGACATTTCGGATAAGGTTGGTTTTAGCGGCACAATGGATTTACCCAACGGAAAACAGCTTTCGTTATTGGTTGAAAAGGATTTTGCTTGCTTGGATAACACCGCCGAAGACCAATCGGACAATTATCCCAATCCAAAAAGTGACGGCAACATATGCTAGACTTGCAAACATAACTGGCATTGTTTTATAAATACAAATAGGTGCAAATGCCTTTTATTGATATCTATGAAAAAAGTAGCACCGCCTGTTTTTACAGAAAATATTGAACCTGAATATTATATTTTATTCTGCCCTGTATTTACAACCTTGTTCAGATGGTAAACAAAAACATAATAGGTAAGCAGCAAAACCAATATCCAACCGCAGCTTATAACTACTATACCAGTAATCGAGGTATGATAACGACCAACCAATTGCACATACATACTGACCATCATAAAAATATATATACCCCAGTTTATAAATTTCCATTTGCCCAAAATGGGTTTGTGCTGTTTCTTCCTTTGAATTGCTCTTCGCTTTAAGGTAATCCATATACCTGATAGCACTAACGATGATATCCCCAAGCCCATAAAAAACCATATAATCTTGGTCACCAATCCTCCCCAATATCCAAAATGCAGTGGGTCGGCGATATCATTGACCCACATAGTTTTACTTATTGTTTCAGCATTTTGAACTCCGATCACTTCATAATTATATGGATTTACATAAACCCTATTGGCACGCTGCCGAACCAATGGCACATCTGATTTGCCCCTTAGATAAACAGGGCTGTCATAATCCGTAGGTATGTTCATGTCTTCTACCCTGAAATGCGGAATTGCTTTTTGTGCTACATTGACAACTTTATCATAATCAATATCATAAGCGAGGTCCATACTATCCGTAACTGTATGGTTTTCCAGTTTGGGGAGTTTGGGATTGACTTTTATACGCACATCGGCGATGTTTGCTCGTTCTATAAAATACCATATTCCCGTAATCGAAAACAATATGGAGAACGGAATCGACCATAACCCGATCAATCTATGGAGGCTTCTGAAAAACACTAGCGGCCCTTTTTTTACTTCAAGTACAAACAGTTTTCGCCACCATTTTTTATAGAAGAACAAAGCCGTTACAAAGGAAATCAGCAGCAGAAAGGCAAAGCTCAATACTATAAAATATCCAAACTGATAAAAAGGCATGAATAAAAAATAGTGCAGGTCCCTAAAAAAGCGTTGAAAAGTGAGGTTGGCATTCCCCTGAATCTTTCCTGTATATGGATTTGCAAAGACATAGGTCTGTCTGCCGTTGTCCTTCATGTAAATAATGTCGCACAAGTAGGGTTCCTCCGTACGCATCCAATAAGAAACCTGACCCTCTGGATATTGCTTTTCAAGGTTGGCGAGAATTGTATTTCTCGAAGCAAACTCCTTTTGTGGCTTTGCCCTTATTTCTGAAATAAACAGCCAGTCCAACTCATGGCTAAGGGTCGCAATAGTACCAGAAAAGCATACTATAAAAAATAGTATGCTCAACTTGGTTCCGATCCAACTGTGGATTTTAAAAAGTTTCTTTTTTGATAATTTCAATTCTAAAATGTATATGAGACTGTTGCCATAATATTTCGGGGTCTCCCAGGGAAGGCTCTCAAGAAATCATATCCTCCTACCCAATGGGTCTTGTCGAACACATTATTAAAGTTCAATTGTATCTGAAATTTATCAACCTGATAATAAACCGCTGTATTGACCAATCCATAGCTTGGAAAAATAGGAATCAACTCCGGGTCTCTTACAATGGAACCGTTTCGTTCCCCTACGTAATCGTAACCAAGTCCAAAGCCCAAACCATTAAAATCGCCTCTATCAATGATATATTTTGTCCAAAAATTGAAGGTATTTCTGGGTGCATTTGGTTTTTGATTGCCAAAAATAGCGATTGTGGATTCATCCGCTTCGGTAAAATATGCATGATTGTACGCGTAGTTCATAATAACACTCCAATTGGGCATAATCTGTCCATAAACATCAACCTCCACACCTTCCGATTTTTCTTCACCAACCTGTTGTAATAAATCGGAGTTGCTGGAATCATTGGCGTTGTACAAAGCTCCTTTTTGGTTTAGGCTGTAAACTGCCAAAGTAGCACTCAGCCTTTTGTTGAACCACTCGGATTTTACTCCTGCTTCGAACAACTCACTGGTCAAAGGATCAAAAGGTCCTCCAGCTTCGGGATTATTTATTTCGGTCGCCGTTTGGGGTTGATATCCCTTAACCCAAGTACCGTAGAAGTTTATGTTAGGCGTAGCCTTATAGACCATACCGATTCTTGGTAAAAAAGCATCCTGTCTTACTTTTTCTTCCGCATCGGTATTGTAATTTAAGTAGTCGGTAAAATCATCGTACCGAAGGCCCACCAAAAGATTGAACTTTTTGTAGGTGAACTGGTTTTGTAGATAAATACCATTACCGGTTTGTTTGTATCTATCGTAGTTTCTAATAGAATAAACGTAATTGCTCATGTCCCGCATGGCATTCCCGTTCGTAGAGGTCAAATCAAAAGGAGCTACATTGGCAACAGGGTTTCCATCCTCGTCAAGCACATAATTATCAATATTGGCGACATTGAAGGAATTGGTTGCGGTTCCATTTTGTAGAAGATAGGCGTTTGCTTCCAATTGCGACCCTCCGGGTTCAAGCTCTTGCTGAAAATAATCGTAACCCACCAAAACCTTATTCTTTATATCACCAAGGTCATAATCAAAATTGAGGTAGTTCGTAAAGTTCTGATTGTTCCAAGATCGCTTACGAATAAACACCCTCATGGCCACCTGGGTAATATCAAAAGAACCATCACCTAACGCTAAAAAGTTATTGGCGGTCCTATGCTCCAATAAGTCTTCATCATAAGAGGAATTCAGATAGGTACTGTTAAAACTTATGTTTTCATTGAACTTATGCTGAAACGATAACGTAACATTTAAGTTTTGTTCGTTCAAATAGTCATTTTCTGCACTTAAAGATGTTGTTATTGGTGTTGAGTAAAGATCCCCGTCCCCAAAAACTGCCTGTCCACGATCCAAGCGACCTTTGTTGTCCTGATAGACCACATCGAAGTTCAAACGAGTCTTTTCGTTTGGAATAAATGAAAATGAGGGAGCAACAACAATATTCTTGTTGAATTGCAAATCCCTAAAACCATCCGTGTTTTGATACCCGATATTTAAACGGTACAGCAGTTTGTTGTCTTTGGTCATCGGTCCTGTGAAGTCGGACAATAATCTAAAAGTGTTGAAGCTGCCCATACTGGCACTGATGGATTGTTTGGTTGTTTCCAAAGGTTTTTTGGTAACTGTATTTATGGTTCCCCCGGGTGACGCATTTCCAAACAAAGCAGATGCTGGGCCTTTTATAACTTCAACTCGTTCAACATGCGGAATAATCTGTTGGCTCCAGAAACTGGTCATCATTCGAGAACCATTTAAAAGTATGCTACTATTACGTTGTCCTTGAACACGAAATCCTCTCATGGTCAAATCATTATAAAATGAAAACTGGTTAACACCACTAACATTCTTAACTACATCATTGACCGTAAACGCTGCTTGGTCCAAAATGACTTCTTTTGTCACATAACTCACTGCCTGTGGCACATCAACCAGTTTGGTGGCTGATTTTGTAGCAACAAATGATGTTGTGTTTTTGTAATTTCTTTCCTTTCTACCGATTATCTCAACTCCTTGCAATTGTGTAGCTGATTCGCTTAAGATAAAATTCAACTCTAAGACGGTCCCTTCCTTTAAGGTGATTGGGTTTTCAATAGTTTCATAGCCAATATAGGAAGCTTGTGCAATATAGTTGCCCGGTGCAATACCCTCTATTCTATAAACACCATTATCGTCGGTAATCGTACCAATATTAGAGTTTAAAATAATAACATTGGCATTTGCAATTGGCACTCCTGCATCGGAGATAACTTTTCCTTGAACGGAAGAATTTTGGCCAAAAGTTATGCTGAACGCTCCCAACAAAAAGAAATATAACAAGTAAATTTTATTCATTTTGAATTTATTTATATCTATTCTAAATAATTGGCTGCGAATTTAAAACGAACCATTTTTTATCGCAAATTTTAATTAGATTAATTTTAAATAAATCTTAAAAGAATGATTTAAACAACTGATTACAAAACCTTTAAAAACGTTAATTTTAGAGTGTATTGGAGGTACAAATGAGCATTTTCACTGGTCGAGGTAGCCTTGTTGGCTACAGAAGTACCCAAATCAGGATACTAGGAACCTATAATATGAATACCTTTTTTAATCATTATAAATTAGGTCTTGGAACTTGTTCCTGATCAGACCATCAAACTGATGAGTGATGCAATTTCTTTTTCTTGGGAATAGACAGAAATCAATGACTTCCTATAGGTATGGTTATTTTAACAGTAGTGCCTTTGTTCTCTTCCGATTGAATTGTTAACATCCCTTTGATACTGTCCACCATTTCAATGACAAGTTGAAGTCCCAGGCCATATCCTTTTTCATCATTGGTGCCACGCTCACTCAAAACACCTGTCTTCCTTAAATTTTGCAGTTTTTCTTTTGGGATACCCTTACCATTATCCTTCACTTCTATCAGCAGGGATACGTTATCTTTTGCAGCGATTATATCAAGGTTTACAGCTATTCTTCCTTCTGGTTCCGTAAACTTGATGGCATTGGCGATAATGTTCCCTGCAATGGGAAGAAGTTTTTTTCTTGGAAAACTGTAGTGGTTTTTTTCTTTGTTGAAGACCACTGCAAAATCAATCTTTTTGTTCAAGGCCGGTAAGGCATAAAGGTCTTCCAAATGTTTTTTGAATTCTGAAAGAGTGAAATAATTTTCTTTAAGTTGCTCTTTTTGTCTTTCCAGAATATCATCGGTCAAGTCGAGTAGCTTGGCAGCAGAGCTTTTTATCATTTCTAAGTACAAATCGTACTCACTCTGTTCTAGCGTTTCATTTTCGGCACTTAATGCAAGCCCAAGGATACCTCCAATCGGGCCTCTAACATCGTGCGCTATTTGATTACGTTGGACAATAGCCCTGTCCAACTGATCTTGCAATACGTCCAATTTCATTTTGTTCTCCAGCTTCTTTACGATTTCGTCCGCAACAAGCCGCAGGAGTTTTTTCTTTTCTTCCGATATGTTCTTTTCCTGATAGTCGATTACACAAAGAGCTCCAATGCTTTCCCCCGTTTCCACCATGAGTGGGAAACCCAGATAATATTTGAATCCATCTTCCTTAACATAGGGTTTGTCCTTGAAGCGAGTGTCTTTACCAAGATGTTGGACTTCCATTGCGTTCTCCGATTGTATGGTATATTGACATATGGATTCTTCACGATCTATCTCGAACACTTCGAAACTATAAGATGATACCGTCCACTGCGAATGGTTATCGATCAAATTGATAAGGGAAATGTTCGTACCTGCAATATGGGCCGCCAATTCGACCAAGCTTTGGAACTCCTCTTGAAGGTTTCTATAGTCAAGATCTAACTCGCTTAGTTTTTTGATTCGTTGATATTCGATATTGTTTCTCTCACCTTTGTCCATTAGCTTAATTTTTAATAAATGAAAAAACGGGGCTATCCAAATATGGATTTGATATCTTCGATTGATGACGATTTTTTTGCCCTCCTCCGAAAATTAAGTACCGGTCATAACTAGAGAATCCGGGCCGTTTTCATTCATTTCGATGTGCTCGTTGGAAGACATGTCTCCCAACGAGCTATGCAGTATATAATTGTTATGGGCCTCTTTACAAATATCGAACTTTTCCTGGGCATCCTCCAAAAAGAAGAACCAATTAGCGTTCAGGCACTCATCCCTAAATAATCCATTGAAACTTTCGATAAAAATTGTCCGCTGATTTTCCAGGCCTTGAGAAGTCCAGTTCGACCTTGCTTTTATAGGTCCACTTGTCCAATACCTTACTGATGAATGCACTTCCTTTATCCACCTTGATACGCGCAGGCAGGAGTTCGTTCCCAAAAGTAATGGCTTCCATTACCTGTACCACATCACTTCTTTTGAGAGACTTTCCTGCATTAGTTGTTAGGCTATAAAATTGGCAATATCTGATATTAAATCGATATGTAATACACCATATTTAACCAAAATTTGAGTGCAAATAAAAAAGGCCTTAAAGAATTCAATCTTTAAAACCTTGATTTTCTAGTGATCGCGGAAGGATTTGAACTCCATCCGCTACCCCTTATTTTTACTGACTTTTACCTTGCTAATGTTTTGTGACTAACCGAATTACAGACCGTTTATGGTATTCTGTCTTCGTAGACTACAAAATTAACCATAAAATATTAAACCACCATAAATGAATTATAGTATAATCAAACAGAGAATTATTTGCTCACTTTCATCCGCCGCAGGTTGTATGCATTGACCACCCTATCCACTATCAAATGGGTAATTCTTTTCAAATAAAAATTAATTGATGTCTACAATTGGTCTTTCTGTATGAATATTTTGCTTTTCTTTTTAAGAAATTCTAATATCCCCAAATAATCATTAACCTCAACTAGTTCAACAAAATTGGAATCAGTTTGACAGTAAACAAAAAATTGCTCTTTTTTTGAAAAAGGTATTTTCAATTCTTTTAATCGAAGTGAATCGTTGAACAAATACCTAAACTTCTCAAATTTAGTGGCCTGTTCACCTTTTTTGACTAAATTTCTGAGTTTTTTCGTTCTTCCCGATGCTCTATTTAGAATTTTATGCAAATTGATACTGATTCCCAATCCAAAGTAGTGTCCGTACAAATTGATGAACTTTCCATTATCAGCTTCAAACAATTTTCGCTCGTTTTGGGAAAGAACCCTTACATCGGCATTGGGGAGCCCCAAAGAGGAAGCGTTAATGTCTTGTTGCAACTCTAATCCGGATATGTCCTTGTCCAAGATTCCGGTAAGATTATATGGTTTAACAACAACTTCATCCAGTTCGTTGACAAGTTCCTCCAAATTTATCCTCAAACTGTCAGAGTATAAAATGTCCTTTGTCACAACCAAATATTTAGGCTTTAGTTGAACAGATGAGAATAACAGTGTGTCGCTCAATACAACATTAATAGAAAAATCTCCTTGTGAATCGGTTATGGTTCCCCTGCCGCTAGTAAGGTTTAGTACGTGTACTCCTTCAACCTCGTTATTGAGACTTATTATTGTGCCGGACAGCAAAGGACGGGACTCTTGACCAAATCCAAGAAAGACGGTGAAGAACAATGCTGAAAAAACGATATATCTCCTAAGAGTGCCCAATTTTTCTTTTTCGATTTTTTACATATGAAAATACAAAACTAATAACGGTAAAATAAAATATAGCAGGTAATATGAACCTATACAAATCCGAGAATTTTGGTTTTGAGCGTCCCGCAAATATCTCGGATAAATAAACGAATATATTTCTGGGCAAATCTATTATACCATTGGGGTCATAAAGCACTATTCCGCCAAGTACAATTAAAATAAGTACTTGGCTGGTCAATGCATAAAACAGTAAAAACAAATCTTTGCCGCACAAGCGACGAATAGGTGCTTTATTTCGAAAAAAAGTTTTCAATATCCTATTTGATGTCATCCTTAGGTTTGGTACGCCGATCATATCCGACAACACCCAATATCCATCGTAGCGGAGAAAGGGGTTCAAATTGGTCAGCAACGACAATGATATGGCCGAACTAAACACTAAATAATCATTAGTTTGAGTTATATAGAAAATCAAAACCAATATAGTGGCTATTAGTAATTCTATGTAGATTCCTGATAGATTTACGATTACTCTTTTATACGGTTTTAATTTCCAGATATCTGAAACATCGGCATACATCACGGGTGAAAGTAGATAAAACCCGAATCCAATATCGCCGAATTTTGCCCCAAATCGATGACAGGCCGCTGCATGCCCCATCTCATGGAAAAACAGTACAGTTCCAGCAAATAAAAAATATAATACCCATTGACTAAAGCTGAGATTTTCAAGACCTATTTTGACCGAATCAAAATGGACAATTAGTGTTCCAAAAACAATCAAAGAAAAGACCGCTAATAAAAAATAAAATAATTTATCCGAGAACAAAGGGGATATAAGCCTTACAGCTGGCAAGATGGTCTTACTCTTTATTAATGTAAAACTCAGTTTTAAATATGAGGGTTTTCCTATTCTCTTAATTTCAACGTTGGCCGACTCTATAATTCCATATGGGGCCAAAGTGCCAAACAATAAATTGTCAAGAAGATTTGCAGATACTCCTTTGTTTATCCCATAAAGCTTATTGATTTTCTCAAGATTACGTTTGCCATCTACTAATTTAATTATGTCCAAAGTATCCTTGTTAACATTTATACGATGTCCATATTCTTTTTGCTTTATGATAAACTCATCTTTATCAAAAGGGAGGATTTCAATATTTGTTGATAAAACTGGTATTTTATTTTTAACGTCCATTTAGGCTCGCCTTGTAGTTTTCCAATGCAACAAAAGATACAACAGAAGTGAACACTCCATTAAAGTCTTTAAGGACAATGTTTGTCCCTTTATTACCCTCTTTCCATTCATGGACTTGCCTTTCAGGATATAATACATCTGGTGAAGGTATTTTCATAGAATAGTTCCCACCCCAGGAGCCATTCTCAAGTTGAGCGTTTAATAAAATTTCCGACAATAGTTTATCGGGCGAATTGTCATATTTAAAAATATCCTTGGACTTAATTGTACTCAAAAGACGCAACGCCACATAAAATATATTACTTGCCCTCTCACTAGTGGCGTTAGAAACTTTATTCAATTCATTGCAGCAAAAATTGAATATCTTTTCATTCATATTGATACAACATGCCAAAACCAAGAATGAAATCGCATAATCCCTGCTAGTCCACCAGTATGGTATTTCGTGAGAATCCTTAAGCTTATCAATTAGAAATAATTCCAATTTTCGTTTTTTATCGTTATTGATACCTAATTGACAAAAAACTAAATATGCAACTGCACTGACACAAAAGTGTGAACTTAACCAGCCTTCAACATTCTGAATGTGCTTGCTATTTAGGGATGCTAATAGCTCTCTTTCATTTCTATAGGTGCAAAACCCCCCATCTTTATTTTGAAAACTGAACCATTCTTCTAGCTCGCTTTCACGGAAATCAATTCCCATAGAATGTAAGGCAAGTATTGTAAAGGAAGTAGAGTCTGCATCTGGTATCCAGTTTGAATTATATCCCCATAAATTCTTTCCTTCATAGCGATTGGAAATTAAAAATTCCGTTGATTTAATCAGATCAAGCTGGGGCTTATACCAAAAAGATAAAAAATAACACACAAAAGAAGTAGTCCATACATTGCTGTTTCCTGCATCATTAAAATAATCTATCCAACTCCCGTCTTTTCCCTGAATCCCTAATAAATATTGTAAGCCCTCAGTATCATCTTTCTTTCTTGACTCTTTATCCAATAGATCTATGTGTTCAGTGGCCAAGGACTTGTTAAACGTTATATAACCATTTATATTTAGCTCATTAATTGTAATTGTGTTTTGCATCCGCTGTAATTCATCTTGCCATCTGGGTATTTTATAATCCCCCACCATGGCAAACGCTCTCAAAATATGTTCATGAGCCTTGGAATACAGATTACCAGCCACACCTTCCAAATACAGTAGTTTTTTTTGGTCTCCTAAACTATATGATTCTATGTTGTCAACTTTCTTTCCTAAGTAGTTTTTTGAAATATTGAACTGCCCATTAATATGGTCTTCCTCATAATCTGAAATATCATCCAATATTTGAAAGGCAACATAAAAATCTTTGTGTGATTTGAGAACGCTTTGGTATTCATTTCGATAATGTTTTCCCGTAAGGACAAACAGGGCGTCTATCGCTATTTTTCCAAAAGAAGACTTATAATCACATAAAACCTCATATTCGCCAAACGAGAAAATATTGTGGCTTTGCTTGTCCAACCTGTAAGCTTTAAGGTATTCAAGCTTTCTTTTGCCCCATATATGCCAAAATAGAGAATCTTTTTCAAAGAAAGTGCATAGTATCTTGATGGTTTCTTCCTGACAAATATTAATTGTTAGAAAGTCATTAAAATTTGATGTTTCTTCTTTATTGTCAAAAATATCGTCCATCAAAATAATAGACCGATAGTAAAGAAACCCCGCTATAGATAGCATTTCCAGTACCTTTTTATCGGAGAAATCAAAAGCTGAATCAAAAAGATATGGATAATATAAGTAGTAATCAGGATTGTTCTGGATAAACTTTTGAAAGCAAATATTCTCTATTACTTCCTTGGGATATCCGAGCCCGTCCAAGTATCGTTGAATATTTTCAAGCGATTCTTTGAAAAGATTGTCATTTCTGTAATCAAAAAAATATTTTGTGCTTATCAACTAACCGCCGTTTACGTAATTTCTTTTTTTGAGTTCTTTTTCTATTAAAAACCCTACCCTGGTTTTTCATACAATGTCTTATCACCTTAAAAATCAATTGTGTGAACCCCTAATATCTTTCAATATCTTTTTTTCCTCTTCACTGAAGAACATTGTGTTGTTCTCACTCCAATCTTCCAGCTTTGGTATTTCAATCACCTGTTTGTTGAATCCCTCTTCAATTTTGTAGTTAGTGGATAATTTTCTTGGGGATATATTATCTACCCGGGTCAAGATATATTTGGCGTTTGAATTGTATCTGTAGCTTTCTTGGCCTAATAGTCCATTCCTAACATTGTCCACTTCTACAAAAGAAAGAAAATATTTATCTTGAATTTTGCGATATTTAATTGTGGCTTTTGCCTCTATTAATATAAAAAAAGGTTTTTTGGATTTTCTTCCCCCTCCAAGGGATTCTACAATTGCTTTAATCTTTTTTGGATCCTTTTGCGTTTCTATCTGAACAATTGCCATGGTTTCTCTTTCAATATAGATTTTGCCCATATTGTTGTTATAGATATTGTCGTTTGACGGTGAAAACCCTATAATAATAATAGGGTTCTCGACTGATTCGATTTCCCCAACATATTCGAAAGTATAATCTGAAAGCTTATCCATATCGAACATTCTGCTTTTTGAACGTACCATATCAGCGTTCTGAACAATCGTGGCTATGCCCCCAACAGCATCCAAATTTAAAGTTGTATGGTTATCTGTTCGGCGGCCCTGGATTATTTCAGCTTGATAGCCTTGGGAACTATTGTCACCTTCATTATAGGCAATAAAGGAAACTTCGGTCAACATTGCGCCTTTACCATCCTCCTCTACGCTTTCACGATAGAAACCGAAAAGATTGAACGGACTCGATGTTATATTGTTTGGGATGTTATTAATGGCTTTTATCAATATATCCCTTGCGGAAAATCCCTTGACAATGACTTCCTCCAAACTGACAGTATAGGGCCTTAATAATATTGTATCCCTTATGCTCAATTTGTTCTTTGGAAGATTTTTTTTTCGATAGGCCAAATGAGAAAACTCTAAATAATTTGAACCAGCGAAATATTCAATTGAAAACTTCCCTGATTCGTTTGTGGTGGTTCCCTGTCCCTCTTCATTTGTGATATGAACAAACTGTATGGATTCTCCGGTTATAGAATCTAAAACAATTTGTGAGTGCAGATGAATACTCCCAAGAAAAAAGATGAAAACGGAAATTTTCTTCATAAATCAACCATTTTTGATGAATATCAACATTATTGTGAAAAGAACAATGTACATTTCCTTTTGTTGTTTAATTGAATCATAGTATAATTGGGAAAATCATACAAACCTAAGACATAAGAAATCCGGACTCATCATAAATGAATCCGGAAAAATCAATTTTAAGAACCTAGAACGTGTAACTAGCCCCAATGTAGCCCCTACAATCTCCACTTGTACAGGCATAATTACTCTCATTTTTCCACTTTCCCATCTCTAATCGTTGCTCAAGTTCCTCTACTTTAAAGTTTTTTAAATCTTCGCTTTTGTTCATAATTATAGTTTTTAGGTTAATGAAATAAAATACTTTTTTAAATGTAGTCTTAAACTTATAAATAATTTTTTAAATTATACAACTTTAGATTAGGATTATTTGAAAATCTCATGATACCTGATTACTCTTTATTAAAAAGAAGCTTGTGCCAATGGCATTCTCAACAAACTTTCCGATTAAGGTAATTTGAATTATTTGGCAATTGTTGAAGTAAAAAAAAACAGATTACAAGAAACAGTACCTATGAATCCTTTTTTGAATTTGAGAATTCTGTAGTTGATGATTTAAAAGTTGCACATAGGTATGGACCGGCCAGACATAATAAAGGTTTTATATCAGTCTTTAAGACATTCAACAAGGGCAAGGACCTTAAGATGAAGTGAATTACTCCTTCATCAACGCTTTGAAAAATATCATTTAGCCAAAAGAAATAGTTGCAATGGATTATCTACTTATTTACGCGGCTTACGAGAACTCTTTAATAAAGGTATAAAAGCGGGATTAATTGAAAAGGAATGTAAGCTCCCCTGAAAACCGAATTCTTTGACAAAAAAGGACTCATTATTGAAATTATCTAGTCATCCCTTAAACAGGCTTGTTATGAAATATAAATCGATTTAAGGGCGAACGCAACGCAGTGGAGTGCTGCAAGCCCCAGATCTTACCCTTAACTAATACTACTGAGCGAGGCAATTTTATCTATTAACGATATAGTCTCCTCATCATTTGAGGAAATCTAATGGTCTATTGGCCTCTTTTTTATATCGTTCCAATCTCCATTCCATTACTCCTAGATTCAGATAATTCTTTCCAAAACAGTTCTTGACCACCGGTTCCTTTCTTTATTCTGTCATTTGTTGATTGCTCTTCCATAGGCCGAATTTTGTTTTTTAGTGAAATTGCATCATTTTTTTCGTCAAAAATTTCCAGTGTTTATTGGGCCTCCCAAAGGGTTTACTGTAGATTTCGGAAAAGTCTACTGTAGC
>CESC01019404.1_pt1 | contig 23567 bp, 24 predicted proteins | sample 531131 | NCBI WGS metagenome assembly CESC01 (sample SAMEA2621295, study PRJEB7988) | marine metagenome | biome: marine biome (ENVO:00000447); feature: mesopelagic zone (ENVO:00000213); material: "saline water (ENVO:00002010), including plankton (ENVO:xxxxxxxx)" | depth 800 m
ATGCGATCATATCCGCCAACTGGCGCACATCTTCTTCAGCATAATCGCGAGAGCGAACGTTCTGAGGATCTTTCACCAGGCTGGCGAGCGGCGTTTTGATCATGGTGAGTTGGTTGGTCATGGGTCATTCCTCCATTTTGCCAAAATTGGCAAAAACCCATTCCCTTCCTTTCTCTTTTTAGATCAAGGTCCTCGCAGGCGGATGCGTCATGTGGTCGGCTTAGAGCGATACCCTTGGGCGGCCCGAGGGCTCGATGCCGGGGGGCAGGGGGTTCGCTTTATCCAGGTGATCCCACATGCGTTGAGAAACATCCATGTACTGGCTCACCTGAATCGGAAGATCCCAGATGTCTCGTAGAGGCAGAAGCTTCTCAGCACACATCTGGCGAGCCTGGAAGCAGGCCTCATGCACAGTGACCAGAAGATCCTCGGTGATCATATCCCCTTTAAAGGCGTAACCCGTCAGCCCGTCGCGGCGCCCAACAGTATGAAATCCACCCGCTTCAAACAGAGCCTCATCAGGCTGTTGCAGCAGTGTATTGATCGGCTTGCAATTGGGTTCGCAGACCAGAATGCGGGTCTCAATCAGCGGATTTGCGCGCTGAATGAGCTGATATTCATGGGTCAGAGCATCGAACTGCCCGTATCCATGAATCCGGGCTTGTTCTGCATAGGTGAACTCGGCGGAGATCCAGTACAGACCGTTGGAGAAGCGTGACAGGTCCAGGAGCGCCGCCTGCGTTCGATCAGTGAGCGCTAAAGGCGCGTAGCGGTCGCTTCGACCCATAGACACAAGCAGCGCGTCTACGGCGCTTGCAAGCCGGGTGAGGGTGACTGACGTCTTTTGCAGGTATGAGCAGACATACATGGTCTGAACAATAGGCGCCAAAGTCGAACCATCATCTGAAAAGTCCGGCGTGAAATCCTGCGTCAGGGAATGGATAATGGGAAACATAAGTTTAGGTGATGTCGTCACCAGAAACACTGGCGAAGACAGGGCCTTCTCTCAAGCGCTTCAAGTCCGCCACATGCTCAGAAAGACTCAGCCAATCTCGCGCTTCCATAGACAAGAGATCATAGAACAAACGCTCTACGAGATCGGGAAAATAAGCGGCCTTCTCCTTCAGGTCTCGATCAACGGGAGCGTGAGCTATCAGCAGGAGGAGAGCCGGGTTCATGTCGAGAGCACTCCCGATCTTGACCAGGTCTTCATACTTGAAGGGTGTCTCGCCTTTCTCAAGACGGTGCCAGCGGCGATCCGTCATGTCACAGCGACGTGCAATCTCAGCCTTACTCAGCCTGCGGTCCTGAAGCATGAAATGGACCACTTTGAAGAAGTCGCGTGTTGAAGAGGAAAGGACTTCCTCGCTCGGGTTGTTGGGTGACAGCACGTCAGACATGGCGACAGGAACTTACATACCGATGATTGTTCGTCCTCTGTATCAAGCATCGAGCCATGGCCGCAAGTCCGCGCTGACTAAAACAGTAAATAGAGCTCAACAAGAAATCAGTGCCTAAGAAATGCTTAAAAGCGCGTATTAAAAAGTCGATCCAGTATTATATAGAGCCCGTATGTTTTGAATCTCGTTCATTCATATCAACATTCGAATGAGATTAAAATTGCAGTTGCCGGAACGTCACAGTTGATCAGAATTGCGAAGGGTTAAGACGTCTTTACCACATATTACGAGGGCATAACTGCATAACCATGTCATGTGGTGACATGGTTTCATCGAAATACAATAAAACCCTGACGCGCAGCGTCACTTATTGTAATTTGAAAATCACGCACAAAACGGGCTCTAAATCCCTTGCAGTACAAGCCGTACTGATCAAGCAAGGGATATTGTTTTGACTGACTCTGCACTTGTATACGGGGACTGTCAGGCGAAAGCCGACAGACCCTCAACCGTTGAGCGTCTGAAGAAGACCGCATCAACAATCGGTCTCGTCGGGGCAGGCGTGGCTCTGTGTGTGGCTGCAGCCCATGCAGGCACCGACACCACCTTCGACAGCATCGCTACTCAGATCACCGACTGGACGGACGGTTCATTGGGCCGTGTCGCCACCGTGGCCGCTGGCGCGGTCATGATCTTCAACATTGTCACGGGCTTCAAATGGCAAGTCGTGGCGTCCGCGGTCGCAACCGGCCTCGCGGTCAACTTCGGTCCCAGCGTTATCAGCGGGATGACGACCGCCACTTTCTAAGAACGGTCTGGATGACGGGTCCAGACATCTAGCAGGCGGCCAGCTTTCCCCGGCAGAGCCGCCTTTATGGGCGGGTCTGGGGCACAGCCCCGGCCCGCATCAGGTGACACATGGCCAACCCCATTTCGATTCCCCAACATTTAGACGAGCCGGACCGTTATGCGATTTTCACCGCAGACGAGTTCTTCGTGATCGCCTTTACAGTGATGTTGAGCATTGCGCTCGACAAGCTCTTGATTGGCATCTTCGGCACGTTCGTAGCCCTCTACTTCTATAACAAAGTCAAAGCAGGGCTCTCCCTCCGTCGCGTTCTCATGAAGGTCTACTGGCACGCCCCTCCAGGCGTGCTCGGGATCAAACGCGCCCCGGACTCAGTGATAAGACATTGGATTGGTTAGCCCCATGAAAGAAGAAAACCTTCTTCTGAAGAACGCTCAATACCGTCGCCTTTTCATCCTGACGGTTGCGCTTCTCTGCGCCAGCACGCTCAGCAACGTGGTGCTTGGCTTTGCAGTAAGCGCCAGGAAGGAAAGCGTCATTCTGGTGCCGACGCTTCCATCAGAACTTCGGGTCGGCTCCGGCTCGGTCCAGGCCGAGTATATCGAAATGCTCACACGCGACACCGCGTACCTGATCCTTAATCGGCACCCGAACAACACCGAATACTTTGAGCAGGCCTTGCTCCAAATCGTCGATCCCGGTCGATATGCACAGGTCGAAGCCCAACTTCAGGCTGACCGAGAGAACCGCATCGAAACCGCGACCTCGACCAGCTTCATGCCGATTGAGATCTACGTCGATCCGAGCGGCGACTACTCCGAGATTGTCGGACGCCACTTCACTTACGTCGATCAGGAACTGATCGCTTCCGAGACGAAAGTCTTTGCGGCCCGTTGGGTGCGCCAAGGGATGAGCGTGAAGCTGGCCGACTTTGCAGAAATCGAAATGAGAGAACGCAAGGGAGGCGCGCTATGAGCCAGCCTGATCGTATCGAAGTCCAGTGCGCCCAAGAGGCCCAGATCTACATGAAAAGCTCTATGGCGGCCCACTTCCTGTTTGGCGTGCCGGGCGCCGCGGGAGACGAGGGCAGCCTTTTGTCGATGAACGACAAGGACGCTCTCATGCGGATGCATGAACCGTGTTCGGTTCGTGGAACTCAATTCAACACCACGGCCATTTCGCTGCGCTGGAACGCAGACCGCTCGAAATGCCGGGTGTGCGTCAGCGGGGACCGGTCCCTGAACGGGCGCCCCGTGGCGACAGAGTTCCTTCACCTTGGCTGGATGCTGTCAGACGATGGCTCCGCCTCTTTGATCCTTAGTCATCTGGAAGAGGAGGCGGCCTGATGGCTGATCTCGAAGGCAACCAATCGCCGGGTGCAAACCGCGGCTCATTCCTGACCTTTGAAATGGGCTTCATGCTCGGCCTGTTTACAGCCGTTCTCGGCAGTTTCTTTGCGGAAGAAGCGCATGGCCAGGAGCCTCAAACCGTCCTTGTGGAGGACGCTGCCCGAGTAAGCGGAGACTGGGGCATACAGCGTGTTCAGGCCGTTCCAGGACAGCGCATCCCTGTCCGGTTGTCACTTCAGGAAATCAACCGGATTTCGTTTGAAGACGACGAAGCGTTCAACGTGCGCGTAGCGGAGAACAATGTCCGTGGCGCTCCCATCATCCAGTTTGAGCGCGATAACCGCACGGGCGACATGTATGCGACGATCGCCAATGGAGCCGCAGGGCAGGTTCTCAGTGCCTTCGTGACGACAGATCTGGGGCACACCTACCACCTCCTGTTCACGATCGAGAACCAACCCGCCACCCAAATCATTATCGCCGGGCCGACAGCGAATGATCAGTTCGAGCTTTCAAGCTCGGACTCCTCAGCGCCCTACCAACAACGCATCGTGGAGTTCGCGACCTTCGCGCTTCAAGAGCAGGAAATCTCCAGCCAAGAGCGGGTTCGCCCCATCGAGATTTCTGAAGACGTGGTCCTTCAGCCTATGGGGCATGTCGAAGGCGGCGCTTTCGTCGGCCAGGTCTTTTCGTTGCAGAACCGGTCCAACCAGACGTTCCCGATCAATCATCAGGCTTTCTTGGCTGACGGGATTCTGGCGGTTGTCTCTGCTGAGGACACCGTACCGCCAGCGACTTCCGTGCGTCTCGTCATGATCGAGCGCGAGGAATAGCGGCGATGTCAGACATCAACGAAAAATCCAAAGTTCGCCGCCGCATCGTCGTTGGGATCGTGGCCGGGGGCCTCACCATTGCTGGCGGCATGTTTATCTTCCAACCCGGTCAGCAGCCCTCGCGCGCACCGACGCCTGAGATTGAGGGCGCGATTGAATCCTTGACGGATTTGAGCTCGCAACCACGGGCGGAAGATTCGGCGTATCAGATCTATGAGCGTCGGCTGCAACGCCTGGAAGAAAACAGCTTGCGGCTTGAGGAGACAAACCAACAGCTCGAGCAGCGTGTCCAGGATCTCACCAGCGAAAGAGACCAAACGGTCGAAGAAGCGGCGCTGTTGGTCGAGCAGCTTGCCGATGAAGTCGAACGCCTAAGCCAAGAACAACAATCGCCAGGGGAGCCAGCACCGTCACCTGCTGGCGCTTCTGGCTGGCCGGCGTCGTCCGTGGGCGCCGGCCAACCCTACTCGGTGTCGCGTGATCCCTTCGTGACAGCGGGCCCGGTGGGGGCGTCTTCTGCACCTGAAGCTACTGTCGGTGGAGAGCTGCAAACCCCGCAACGGGTTCTCCGGTCCTTCAATTTTCAGACTGGCTCGGAAGACGCCTCCGCCGAACCTGATCAGCCTGTGATCCGGGACACCGAAACCTACGTGCCGCCAAACTCATATGTGTCGGCGCGCGTCCTGGTCGGCGTAGACGCGGCAACTGGCGTCGACGTTGGCTCGGACCCCAAGCCCGTGCTGCTCAGGGTAACTGGCCCGGCGCGCTCAGCGTTTGAAGAAGATCGGGTTCTTGAGACGGATCTGATTGGCTGTCTGATTAATGGCGCTGCGTATGCGGAACTGTCTTCCGAGAAAGTCTATGTGCGCATCCAACGCATGACGTGCCCGCTCAACGACGGAACGGGCCGGATTTCAGAAACCGAAGTCCAGGGCTATGTCGCCCACGCTGGCAAGGCAGGCGTTCGAGGCCGTGTGATCTCGCGTGAAGGCGACCTCACCAACCGCGCACTGATTGCGGGCGCTCTTGAGGGCGTTGGACAGACATTTAGCCAGATGCGCCCAGGCGGCGGGCTCATGGGCGGCGGCATTTCTTTGTCTTCGGGTGACTTTGAAACCCCGACAGCGGGCGAGCTTGCTTCTGCGAGCTTGTCGTCAGGCCTTGGAGAGGCCGCTGGCACTCTGGCCGATTACTACGTGGACCGGCTTGAGCAATACCAACCCGTCATCGAAATGCCGACCGGCATTGATGTCGAAATCGTCTTCATCCGCGGCGCCCAGATCCGCTGACCCACCCGAGAAGGGCGGGTTAGCGAAGCCCGCCGATAGGAGAAACAGAACCATGTTCAATAAAAATACCCTCTTGAAGAGCGCTGTGACGATGGTAGCTGCGGTTGTCTCTGTCACTGGGGTGCAGGTTGCTTTCAGCCTTTATCAGTTCCAGAGGGCAGGGGACCGGATTGAAGAGAAGCTGACCACCCTGCTTCCCGGGCTTCAGATCACCAGCATTGATTGCACGATCGAGCCTGGCGTCTGTGAAGTTGTGGCCAACGACCAGGTGCTCTATGTGGATCAATCAGGCCGATATGCCTTTGCGGGATCGCTTCTTGACCTGAAGACCCAAACGGATCTGACGCGGCAGCGGCGTGAAGACCTTCAGGCTTTCACATCACTTCTGACCGACCCGGCAGGGGCTTCGCCGCAAGTGCGCCCTGAGCGTCAAGCACCGAGTGCGGCGCCCGTCCGCCCGTCACAACCCACCCCGTCGCAAGTGGTCAATGTGGATCTGCCGATTGAGAACGCGGTTGTTCGCAATGGAGGCCAAGGGCTTCCTGTGATCCATGTCTTCAGCGACCTCAACTGCGGGTTCTGCCAGCGTCTTCATAGCGAGCTCGCACAGCTCGAGGGCTACGAGGTTCGCGAGTATTTCATCCAGTTCCTCGGTGCGACCTCTGGCCAGAAGGCGGAGATCGTACTGTGCGCTGAAGACCGCCTTGATGCAGCCGACCAGTTCTATACGCCCGGCTCGACTGGCGCCTCTGTGACCACAGCGGCGGACTGCACGCCTGAGCAAGCGCGACAGCTCGTCATGGAGAACACCCGATTTGCCGAGAGTTTCGGCCTTCAGGGTACGCCTGCGATGATCCTTGGAAATGGCGTGCGGTTCCGGGGCGGCTACATGCCTGCCGCTGAGATCCGTGCGTTTGCGGAGGCGAACCTGTAATGCGCTCGATTCTCATCATTGCCGCGGGCAGCCTGTTTATGACGGGCTGCACCATGTTGCCGTCTTCGCTTTCAAGCGACTGGCAATGTCCGGCTCTTGGCCAATCCACCTGCACAGACATTGCGTCCAATGACGAACTGATGCTTGAGGCCGGCGCAAGCGGGATCGTTCCCGCAAGCGCTGCGCTTCCTTCCCAGAACGCCCAGGACAGGCCGGTCTTTTATGGTCGCCAAGTCGCGCGGGTGACCCTTGCGCCGTGGGTAGACCAAGACGGGCGCTTCCACGCAGGCGAAGTGATCTTTGCGCCTTATGGGCTTGAGCTTTGGGGTGCGCCGCGGGAAGGGGAGGGCGCCTAATGAGCCTCAAGCCGGTTCAGCTTCTGGACGACCTGATCGAAAGAAGCGGTGCAAACGTCGTTATTGACAAGGCCTTCTCTTTCCTGACCGGGGAAGAGTCCGTCTCAGGGGAACTTCGCCGCGGCGCTGGTCCTGAACAGCTGGCCGGCTACCTGCCCTATCGCTGCTTTCATCCAGATGACGAAATCTTCGAGAACACGAACACTCTGGGATGGGTGATCGAAGTCACACCTCTGACCGGATCAGACGAGAGCATTGAAAGCGTGCTGAGCGGGATCTTTGAAGAGGGCATCCCTGAATCAGTGTCCGTGCAAGTGTCCAGCTACGCATCGCCCTATGTCGGAGAAATCCTTGAGATCTGGGCAGACGTCAGGGTGCGACGTGGCGGCGTGTTTGAAGAGATCGCCCGCAACCGGATCGATCATTTTCGTAAGATGATCTGGGAAAGCGGCTCACGACATGGGCCGTATCATACTCGCGACTTCCGATGCTTCATCAGCGTCGCGATCGCTAAAGAGAGCGTCAAACAGATCGCGTTTGATAATCTCAAAGCTCTGCGCGAACAAATCCGCTCAACACTGCGCACGCTCAACGTAGCCTCGATTGTACTCGGCCCGGAAGAGCTACTTTCGCTCGTGTCTGGCTGGATGAACATGGATGGGTCTACGACCAATCACGAGATTCCTTACGAGGAAGACCGCGACCTCTCTCTGCAGGCCACACGCGCAGACACCAATCTCATAGTCCGCCCGAGTGAGCTTGAAGTCTCCACAGTGGGATATGGCGTCAACAGCTATCGCGAGGGCGCTCTGAGCGCCCGCATTCCGGTGCGAAATAACACCCAGATCCGTACCTACCAGGCGAAACGACTACCGCGCCAAGCGGGTCAACCCGTCATGTCGGCCCTGCTCGGAGACTTTGTTCAGGACCAGCTTCGCCTAAGTGGCGCCGTCTGGTTCACACTGAGCTTGACCTACAAGTCGCCGGAACAATCCCAGCGAGAGGCCGGATACAAGTCGATCCGTTCCGATCGTCACAAAAACACCTTCGTCGCCAAGATGTATCCATCCGTGGTTCGCAAGGCGGCGGATTGGTCGATGGTGAACGACGAAGTCCAGAACGGCGCGCGCCTGGTCGATTATACCTTTGGCGCGATGTTGCAGGCGCCCCGGGGCGAAATCGACAAGGCGGAAATGTCCCTGCGTTCGATCTGCCGTGTTCGTGGCTTTGAAATGGAAGCCAATGACGGCGCACATCTGCCTGCGATGCTCTCACATCTTCCGATGGGATTTGGAGACGGCTTCGGACAGGATCTGGGGCGCATGCGGTTTCTGCGCACCGGCTTGTCTCGGACCATGCCCGCTTTGGCGCCTCTTCAAGGGCAGCCTAAGGGCGGAAGCATCCCGCATATGCTGCTGACGACCCGCCTTGGCCAACCGCTTTGGTGGTCCCCGTTCCAGAACGCCTCCGAAGGCAACCATAATGTCACCGTCACAGGTGCTTCAGGGTCAGGCAAATCCGTTCTGATGCAAGGTGTTGCCGGTGAAGCGCTCGCCCTGGGCATGCAAGTGTCCGTTCTGGATGATGGTCATTCTTTCGCGAGTTTGTGCAAACTGCTTGGTGGTGAGCATGTGGTGTTCCGCCGCGAGCGCGCGATTTGCATGAATCCGTTTTCGCTGGTTGATCCGAAATCCGCCAACGATGAAGACGAGGCTATGGCGGCACGGAACTCCATTCTGCAAATCCTCAACCTGATGGCGCGAGGAGAGCAAGGCGGCACACGTCAGGAGCTTGGCATTCTTGATCATGCCGTTTCGATCATTTGGGAGAACAAGGGCCGAAAGGGCAATGTTGTCGATGTTCACGACGCCTTGCTTGAGATCGGCGGGCCAGTAGCGGTCTCCTTGGCTGAAGGCATGAAGGCTTTCGCGGTCGGCACCTATGCAGACTTCTTCAACGGACCCGCTTCGCTAGACACTCAGAACCCCTTCACCGTCTACGAATTGTCGGACCTGGAGCCGATGAAGGAACTCCGCCAAGTCGTCATTTTGGCCCTGTTGTTCCAGATCCAACAGCGGATGAAAGTCGGCGGGCGGTCGCAGCGTAAACTCGTGATTGTCGATGAGGCCTGGCAGATGCTTGGCGATGGCCCGGCCGGAGAGTTTATCGACGGCTTTGCCCGTCGCGCCCGGAAAGAGGGCGGCTCGCTAATTACAGGCACGCAATCGATAGACGACTACTACAAGACTTCAGGTGCGCAGGCTGCTTTCGCAAACTCGGACTGGAATATCGTTCTCAGGACGAAGCCAGAGCAAGCAGACGCGCTCTTGAACAATGATCGCCTCGGCCTCGACGAAGGCGGCGTAAGGGCTCTCAAAACCCTCAGACTCTCAGCCGAAGAATATTCCGAGTTGATGATTCTGGGGCCGCAAACCCGCCTTGTCGGGCGTCTCACGCTCGATCGTTTCTCCTCCGCGCTGTACTCGAGCTCGCCCGAGGTCTTCACGCGCATTCAACGCCGGCAGCAGAGCGGCATGAGCCTCTTGGAAGCGCTTCATGTGGAAGCGGGTGACGCATGATCCGTCGTGTTGTGCTCATCGGATACTGGATCGTTGACCAACTGGCCGCGCTCCTGGGCTGGACGAGCCTTGGCGTTCTGGTGCTGAGCGGTCTGTCACTGGACCGGTACGGGTGGTTCGTATCGGACTTCTGGCGTCATTGGGTTGATGCAGAGCCCGCCACCAAAACCCCCTTCATGATCTTCGCCGGCATTTTACTGACGGCGGCGCTTATTTTGTTCGCTTGGGTTCGCAAAAAGACGCTCAAGCCCATCCTGCAAGAAGGATAAGTCCCATGTCGTTTGATAAGTTCATCGATGCCGCAAGCAGCTATGCCGTCCCGGTCGGACTTGCCGTTGCGCTCATACTGGCAGGTTCGGCCAAATGGGATGCCAGCGCAAAGCAGCGCCCGATTGCAGTGATCAACTACACCCAGCTGTCAGATCTCTATACCGGGCAGATTATCGGCCAGACCCATAGTGAAGACGAGCTGCGTCGGCTGACCGAAGAATACAACATCGTCGCGCGACGGGTTGCGGATGAATACGCGCATCGCACGGGCGGTCTCGTAATCATGAATGAGGCCGTGGTTGGCGGTTCGGAAAACGCCACGGACATCACGATGCACGTCCATCGTCTTGCAATGGCGCGTGTGGAGCGCCTGCGGGACGCGAACGGCTAATGGCCAGCTGGAAGGCCCATAAGGTCGGATGGACGCTGGCGGCGATCGCCAGCGTCACGGTCATGTGGAACGTGACTATGTCGCGGTGGAGCTTTGGCCTGAACATGACCGAGAGCCTGCCATACTGGGCTTTCGTCATTGATGGCCAGGACAGGCCTGAGCGCGGCGAACTGGCCTTCTTCACGCCTCCGCCCAACCCCTACTATGACACGCCTTTCGTCAAGCGGGTGCTTGGTGTCGCGGGCGATGTGATCGAGGTTCGCAACCGCGAAGTCTTTATCAATGGGCACCTTATTGGTCGCGCCAAGACCCATGACCAACAGGGTAGGGCGGTTGATGTGATCGAACCGCAGACCATTGCTGAGGGCTGGATCTTTGTCGGCGGCGATCACGTCGATTCCTATGACAGCCGATATGCCGAGTTTGGTCTTGTTCCTGACAGCCAGGTCCTGGGACGGGCCACACCAATTCTCTGAGGAGCGATCATGGAACCGGAAATCATGACCGCCATTTCCTGGGGGATGGTCACAACCGGCGCGATCGGACTAATCGCAGCAGGAACACCGCTTGTCAGGGCCGTGTCTCGGTCGCTCTTCGGCCGGGCAGGGGGGATTTTCCAATACCAGGAAGCGAGCGCTTTCCTGACAAAGCCTGAACAGCAGGCTTTTGACTATCTCCAAAAGGCGCTCTCTGGGCGGGGCCATGTGTGCCCCAAGGTCCGCATAGCCGATCTAGTCGATGTCGATCCCACCTCACTTCGCGAGACCGGTGATCGAATGAGGGCCCTCGGGCACATTGCTCAAAAGCATGTCGATTTCGTCGTATTGGGGCCGGGATACAAGCCAGTCTTCGCGGTCGAAGTGGACGACGCCAGCCATGCGCGTGAAGACCGGCGCGCGCGCGATGTCTTCGTCAATGAGGTCTTCGCTCAGGCAGGCCTCTCTTTGATCCGCGTCAAACCCTTCAAGTTGGGCCGCTCGCGAGCATTGGCGGCTGCCATAGACACATTGAAAGGAGGCCAGCCATGAGGAACGCTCTCATCATGGCCGTAGTCGGTTGCCTTGCGCTGACCCCCGCATCAGTGGCTGAGGATTATGGGACACTCGGCGCGACCTTTGAAATCACTGAACAGGATCTTCTCGAATGGATCGCTGAGCGCCTACGTCAAGCGGACGAGGCGGGCATGCTCGATCAGCTGAATGAGGACTTTCGCGAGCGAGTCGAGCGATCGGTGAACCGGCCGCCCGCCGTTCAAGGAATCGGAACGACCGTTGAAACTCGGTCCTGGCTCTATGACCCGTCCATCACAGTCACCGAGGATATTGCTGATCACAATGGCGTCGTCTTCGCGCATGAAGGCCAGCAGGTGAACCCGCTGGACATGGTCAGCCTGCGGCGCCGCTATGTCTTCATCGATGGCGATGACGAAGACCAGGTCGCGTGGGCGCTGCGCCAACATGAAGAGCTAGAAGGCCTGATCTCGATCATTTTGGTCAAAGGCTCGCCTATGGACCTGATGCGCTCTCGTCAGGTGCGCTTTTTTTTCGACCAGGAGGGCGTGCTTACGAACAAGTTCGCGATCACGTCCGTCCCAGCTTCGATGCGCCAGGAAGGGCGCCTTGTCCGCTTGATCGAACATGGCCCTGAAGAATGGAGGGCGAGTGATGCTGCGCGCTAATCTCAAGTCCGTGCTGGTTTCCTTTATCGCCCTGCTTGGCGCGTGCCTGTGGCCCGCTAAAGCGGCCGCGGTGGATACCTGCAACGGCAACTTCGTCAATCCGATTGGGGATATTTGCTGGGACTGCATGTTTCCACTGTCGATCGGGCCGCTCTCGATTGCAGGCGGCGAGCACCCTGATACCCAAAACTACGGCTCGCCAATCTGCTTGTGTCCGATGCCGGCGCCGCCATTTATCCGGATCGGTATCGCAATCGGCTTCTGGGAGCCGGTTCGGCTGGCTGATGTGAGCCAGGACCCTTGGTGTTTCGTGAACCTGGGCGGAATCGAAATCGATCCCGGTTTCAATATCGGACATAAGGCCAGTGAGGCCGGGGCTGAACGCGGCGGCGCTGGCTCCTACCATGTTCACTGGTACATTTACCCCTTGTTTTACTGGCTCGAATTGCTTGCAGACTTTGCGTGCGTAGAGCGATCAAACTTTGACGTCGCCTATTTGTCAGAGATCGATCCGCTCTGGCAGGACGACGAGCTGTCCTATCTGATTAACCCTGAGGCCGCGCTTTTCGCCAACCCGATCGCCCAAGCCGCCTGCGCGGCTGATTGCACCTCAGTCACGACGACTGGACGCAATATCCCAGGCCTGTTCTGGTGTGCAGGCTGTCACGGCACTGTGTACCCGATGAATGGCAACATACAGGCCGACAACAGCCGGATTCAGGGCGGGCTTCTGGCGGCCGAACGGATGACGTTCAAGCTTCACCGTCAATTGGCCGCGTTTACGACCTCTGGCCCTTCCGCGATTTGCCAGAAGCAGATCTCTCCGATTTGGCCGAGAGAGCAGTATCGGTATCAGCTGGTCAATCCAGTGCCCCATCTGTCTGGGCCGGGGACCTGTCCGAGAGCTGGTACTGCCACGATGGTCTACGAAGAAGGGATGACCTATCCCGGCCCGGGCGAAGATCTCGGCTTTCTGGTTTGGCGCAAGCGCAATTGCTGTGCGCTCTAGGAGGATCTGATGAAGACCATGAACAAAAAGCCTTCTTTCAAGGCGATGCTGATTGCTGGGCTGACCGGTTGCGTTCTCAGTTCCCCTGCCTTTGCGCAAGAGGACGTTGAGCGCTATCGAGATGAACTTGATCGCGCGCAAGAAGAGCATATGGCCGAAGCTGAGGACTTTGCAGCACGCGTGCTAGAACTCGCCCGGCAGCAACAAGCCAACGCAGATGAAGCCTTCTCGACAATGAATAACTCTGAGCAAGCGCTGAGCGCGGTTGAACAGATGTATGGGCTCGACGCCGGCTCAATGGGCGCGGTCCAAGCAGGCGAGGGGGGACCAGTCGGGCCAGTTCTTTATGTACTGATCACCCTCAACATGCCCGATGAAAGCATTCGATCGCTCGTTCGCGAAGCCGGCCCGCTTGGCGGCACGGTGGTTCTGCGGGGCTTCTCAGGTGGGAACTTCCTAGAAGTCCAGCAGCGCTTGCTTGAGATCCTGGACCAGGAAGATACGTCAGGCGTGATTATTGATCCGCGTCCATTCAGGGCGTTTGGCGTCGAACGCGCGCCGGCCTTCATCGTGGCTGATGAGCCCATTGAATCCTGCGGGGGCCTAGAGTGCATCCCTGTTGCTCCTCACCATGATATTGTTCGCGGCAATATGAGCATCCACGCCGCCCTCGAAATCATGAACAGGCTCCCCTAGGCCTTGCATTGGCAAGCGAAAGCGGGCACAGTCCACTTCGCTCTGCCGGGGAAAGTAGAGCCGCCTGCTCTTGTTTTATCGGTGCTTCACCGAGGACACGGGCAGGCAATAATGATCGGCTTTTTAAGAGCATTTGTCGCGCTGACTGCACTTTTTGCGGTCGGCATTGGTGTATCTGTTGCACAGAGCGGCGCAACACCGACTCCGACGCCGCGAACCCAAGGTGCGGTGAATGCCGCCAACGAGATCGAACCACCTGAGTTCGATGATGCCGGTCTGACCCCTGGCGATCTGGGCGGCCAAAGCGGCTTGCCCGAAAACCTCACACAGTACACCGACAATCCAGGGGCTTTGCTCACTGACGGCGCCGCTATGGAATCCGATCCGATAACGCGCGCCCAATACGACAGCTTTTTCGCGAACAACTACGATGATCCCGCCTTCGGGGAATGGGCCGAGGGGCTGCTGAATCGAGATGACCTCGAAGACATTTTGGGAATCGAGAACCCGGACGTCTCCCAACAATGTGAAACCGAGGTCACGACAGAAACGCGAGAAGTCCGCACCACCTATTCGTGCTCAGTTGATAACGGCGAAGGAGTCGAACAGCCTGTCTGTTCCCGTGTCCGCGATTATCCCATTGATCACGATTACGTCTACCGCTGTGAAGAGGAACGGCCCAGCACGACGTCTCAATGGTCTACGCAATGCTCAGGTTTCGAGGGAAATGCCGACTGTGTGTTGCTAGGAGAGCAATGCACTGACTATCGCGATGCGACCACGAGCGAATATCGATGCGAAACAGGTTCGCGCGTCGAGCTGTCTATGTACCGCTGTAACTCTGGCGAAGAAGTCGATATCCAGTCCTACACCTGCGAGCGTGGCGAGAACATCGAAACTTCGAGCTATTCTTGCGAGCGAGGACAGCAGACAACAACGACGAGCTATAGTTGCGAGCGTGGCCAACAAACGAGCTCCACCCCCTACAGCTGCAATAACTATACTCAAATTCGTGTTCGCGAAATGCTTATGCGGATTCCTCAACCTGGATTCCAGCATGAAGCCCCAATGGGCTGCACTTATGTGAGAGACAGGCAGTCTGGGCGAAACTGGTACAATGTTTTCAGCTGCGTTGATGGTTCCAGCTCATCGAGCACCTGCAACCCAGCCTCAAACTGTTCACAGACTGGTTCTCGTTGCCTTTCGCGTAATGCGGATGGCAGCTGCGCGAACGAAGAAGTGACATATAGCTGTCAGAGCAGCACCAGCTTTGACAACTGCAACGCGCCCAGCAACTGCCGGCAAAGCGGAACGACCTGCCTTGAGCGTCGTAACGGTTCATGCGTGCGAGAGCAGGTAAACTATACCTGCGAAAGCTCCTCGAGTTTTGATAACTGTAATGCGCCGGGCAATTGTTCTCAGACAGGGACGACCTGCCTTGAACGCCGCAATGGGGCCTGTATCCGTGAACGGGTGAGCTATTCATGTGAGAGCTCTTCAAGCTTCAATGAATGCCAGCCTCAGAGCAATTGCACCCAACAGGGATCAACCTGTGTGGAGCGCCATAACGGGCGCTGCATTCGCGAGCGAGTGACGTATTCCTGTGAGTCTCGTCGAAACTGGGACAATTGTTCCCCGTCCGGCAATTGTGAGGCGGTCTCAACGACCTGTGTCCGCTATCAGAATGGCCAGTGTGTCGAGCGCCAGCATGAATACCGCTGCCCGTCCTATTCTCCTGTAGACACCTGCACGGCGCCTTCTGGCTGTCAGCGCACGGGTAACAGATGCGTGGACACCTATAACGGAAGCTGCATCCGCTATGAGCAATCCTACATCTGTCCTGGCGATCCTGCCGGCTGCGTCGGCCGTGCTGAGGACTACCGCTGCGAGAACCCGGCCGGGCCGCCTCCGATTGATGTCATTGATGAAGTCGGCCAACCCAGCTGGAGGGAGCAGGGGTGTCCGCAATTGGATCCGGAGCTCGGGTGCGAAGTCGAAGGCGTCTACTGCGTTGAAGGCCCGGAAACACGCATCATTGATGGTGTGGAGGTCTATGATGATTGCTGGCGAGAAGAGACGCGATATGTCTGTCCGGGGGTCGGAGAGACGGTCACAGACTGCAATCCAGATCCCAATTGTAGCTTGGTCGATGAAACGTGCCTTGATGACGAGTGCCGCTCAAAACAGCTTCAATATGAGTGCGTAAGCGAAGTCACGAGCGAGTCCTCCCAAGAGTACTGCCAGTCAGACATCAGCTGTTTCGCCGGCACCTGTTATTCGGTCGATCGTGAAAACTCGGCGCAGCAAATGCCTGAAGCGCTCGCCAAGCTCGCCGCCCTGTTCCAGGCCCATGAGAGCATTGGCGACACGGTTGAAAACCTGCGCGTGATGAGCGGTCAGGGTCTGCGGTGCCACAAGACCGGCATCTGGAAGAATTGCTGCACTGATGACGGGATTGCCCTCAATATCCTTGGCGGGTCCTGCAGCGAAGACGAACAGATCCTAGCGGCAAAGCGTGAGGAGAATCTGTGCGTCGATGTGGGCTGGTATTGCGCCAAGCGGGGCATTTTCGGCTGCAATAAGCGCCGCCGAACCTCGTGCTGCTTCAACTCGGTCCTCGCACGCATCATCAATGAAGAGGGCCACAACCAGCTTGGTATCAGCTGGGGGACGCCCGAAGAGCCGATGTGCGAAGGGCTGACGCCGGAACAGTTCTCTCAGGTCAATCTCGACAACGTCGATTTCTCTGAAATGACCGATCAACTCATGGAGTCCTTCAACCCGGAAGGGGAAGGCTCGATGGAAGAGCGCATCAGAGAGCGCGTGAACAATTTCTACAATAATGGAGCGGGCGGATAATGATCTGCACGGGTGACAAACGTTCATCGCCTCTCAAGCTGGCGCTCATTGTGGTGCTGGCTTTGACGAGCCTTGCCATGTTGGGGGTTAGCCAGGCGCGAGCCCAACAGCTGGGCGACGACTTCTATTGCGCCGAGCGCAATCTAGGCCGTTGGTTCTACTGCGAGCCTCCCCAGGAGGAAGATGAAGAGCCGGAAGCCGCAGAGACGGCCGCGCCTGCATCACCCCCGGCAGACGCGGAAGCCGCACTTGCGGCCGAGGCTCGCGCCTTCATGGAACGCCTCGAGAATGCGCGTCTCATTGCGGCCTACGATCCGACCCCGGAGCGGATCGAGACCTATTTGCGCATGCAATGGCAGGCCACCGAGAATGCGGATCGCTTCTCCCGGATCTGGCAGGAAACGCTCTGGAATGTGCCGTCGCTCGACTACACGGTTCAATTCCCGGTCACACAGTACGGCCGTCACCAATGGGATGATGTGCGTCAGGTCAATATCGAGGCCACGTTAGACGGGATTGGGGAGCGGTTCGGGATCTTCTACTTCTTCCGATCGGACTGCCCGTACTGCCACCGTTTCAACCCTGTCCTGGCCGACTTTGCTCAACGCAACTCGATCACGATTCAGGCCGTGAGCGTTGATGGTGGACCTAATGAAGTCTTCCAGGACTATCGGATCAATCAAGGTCAATTCGAGCGACTGCTTGAAGGGGAGAGCGCGGTCGTCCCGGCCGTCATGCTCCTGGATACCTTCACCAACGAGCATCACTGGGTCTCGTTCGGCCTGATTTCGCAAGATGAGCTTGCGAGCCGCATCCACCGCATCGTCAGCAACATTGAAGGAGAGGGCGAACAATGAAGACCCTTGGACTCCGCGCGCTCTTTGTGAGCGTCACCCTTGGGCTGGCGACGGCCGGCGCTGCTCACGCACAGCTCAATGACCAGCTGAACGACTTCTGGGAAGACGTGAACGAGCATTCCAATGTGACCCCGCCACAAGCCTATATGGGCCAGCAAGGCGGCTACTTCACAGGCGGATCGCTGGTTTATCGAGCAGAACAGAACACGCTTCAGCCCTTCACGGCCACGGCTCCCTCGGTGCGCGCGGGCTGCGGCGGCATCGACATCTTCACGGGCGGGTTCGGGTTTGTTGACAGCGAACAGCTGGTCGCCTCATTGCGCGCGATGATGAGCAATGCGCAAGGCATCGCCTTCAACCTGGCCCTGAAAACCGTTTGCCCTCAATGCGAAGAGACTCTTGTCGAAATGCAAGACTGGGCGCAGCGGATCAACAACATGAACATCCAGTCCTGTGAGGCTTCACAGCTGGCCCTGGGCGCTGTTTGGCCGCGCGTGAATGAGATCGAGAAAACGATCTGTTCGATGACCGGCGCCAGCTCCGGCCGGTTCGCTGACTATGTGCGCTCGCGCAATGCGTGCGGAAGCGATGCATCGGATCTGAACAGCACCATGCCAGATGCAGCCAGCCGAACCCCGGTCAACAAGAACATCGCTTGGGAAGCGATCAGGAATCTCGGCTTTTTCGATCCGAATAATGCAGCCGCGGTCGCGCGAGCAGAGTTCATGATGTCCATGACCGGGACACTCGTAATCCGCCAACCGGCCGGCACTGAAGAACCGACCTTCATCTATGAGAGACCGCGAGGAAGCAGTGACGAAATTCTCGAAGTCCTCCTCGAGGGCGGAGAGTTCCAAGGGCTAGAGTGCGACGACGCCAATCTGTGTCTGAACATGACCAGCCAGAACATCGAGATCGATCGCAGCGCGGCCTTCCTGACCCGGACTGCGGACCTTCTCTCGGGAATCCTGAGCAAAATCGAAAACCGGCAACCTCTGACCGAAGAAGAGATCGCTTTTGTGAACTCCACGTCCCTGCCGGTCTATAAGATCCTGTCCGTCGCTAACGCCTACTCAGATATTGGCGGCCAGACAGACGTCGCCATGCTGGCGGAATATATCTCGCTAGATCTTGCGAGCGAATTCCTGTCGCGGGTCATGGACGAGGCCGTCAGCTCTCGTTCTGAAATCGAAATGGCGGCGGCCGCTGAGGAATACGAGCAATGGCGCGCTGCGGTCCATCGGGTGATCGACACGGTTGCGGAACGTCGCCGCTCATTCGCGAGCCGGCATAATCTCGACCAGGGCGTGATCGATCAGTACCGCCAGCTTGAGCAGATCATGTCCTACCGGCTTGAGAACCGGTTCGCCCAGCAATTTGCTAACGCGGCATGGGTGGACTGATCATGGATGCAGTAGTCTACGGCGGCCAGGACATTTACGTCAGCATTTTCAATTCCATCGCCATCATGATGGGAACGAGCGCCTTCGGCTCGTTCATACGGGTCATCATGCTCCTGGGGCTGGTGATGCTGATCTTCCAAACCGCCTTCAAGATGGACATCAAGTCGATCATCCAATGGGTGATCACGATCGCGGTGATCCAGGGGCTTCTCTTCATTCCCAAGACCACAGTCCACATCAGCGACAGGCTATCCACGGGCACGCCCGTGGCGGTCGCCAATGTGCCGCTTGGGCTTGGTTTTCTGTTCTCGGTCACCTCGCAAGCGGGTGACTGGATGATCCGTGAAATGGAAACGAGCTTCGGAGATCCCGAAGTGGCCCGGTACTCCGAGAACGGGATGATCTATGCGTCACGGATCTTCACTGAGCTCAACAATGTGCGCGCGCCGAACGAGAGCCAGATCAAGTATATCCGGTCTTATATGAACAACTGCGTCATGTATGAGCTGCTGGATGAGCAATACACGATCACCGATCTGATGAACTCTGATGATATTCTCGCGTTCATCACGACCGAGAATCCGCCGAATCCGGGCCGCGCGGGCACCTGGGGTGACACCGTGATCAGCTGTACGGATATGGCGTCACAGCTTTCAACGATCGCGAACCAGGCCGCCACGGCCGCGATTCCTTCATTCACCCAACGGCTGCAAAACAACTTCAGCAACACGGTTCTCGAAACGGCCGTGATGGCGGATCTCGCCGGCGCGCAACAACTCCTGATCAACAACTCGCAGGACGCTACGGAAACCTTCATGCAAGCGATGATGGTCAATGCGGTGAGAGATAGCGTGCAGGACTTCCGGGTTTCGACCGGGGCCTCTCCCTCAAGCTATTCGACGACGCGCGCAGAACTTCAGACGCGGAACCAGAACATGCTCTCGGCTCGCTTGAGCCAGAAATGGGTTCCGATCCTGAAGATGGTCCTCGAGATCCTGTTCTATTCGATGTTCCCGATCCTGGCGCCGTTCTTCTTTCTCCCGGGCATGGGGATACAGCTGATCAAGCAATACCTGACGGGCTTCCTGATCCTTCAGGCTTGGGGACCGCTCTATGTTGTTCTGAACAAGATCATGATGCACGCGGCGATCATTTCGAGCCAAGCGGCCGCCGTTGACGGCGCCGCGCATCCGATCACGGCCGCGAACCTCTCAAACCTTGCATCAGCAAACGCAGACATCGCCTCGATCGCGGGCTATGCGACGAGCCTGATTCCGGTGATCGCTACCGCGCTCGCCTACGGGACCATGCGTCTGACGTCCCAATCTGAAAGCATGCTTGCCTCGGTCAACTCGGCGGCATCGGAAGCGGCGAGGGATGAGACCCAGGGCAATATGAACCTCGGGACAACGGGCTACGAGCTTCATCGGTTCGATCAAATGTTCGGGAATCAGAACTCAACCAGCATGACCGAGGATACCGGCCGGGTGGTGATGAATACCGCCGAGGGCGGGCGCCTCACCATAAACCCGGATGATTCCCAGACGTATAATGCGGCCGACGCGCGCTCAAACCTGAATATGAATCTGGGTTTGAGCGAGAGGATTGGAAGCGAGCTGCGAAGCACGGCCGGCGAACAAGCCAGCCTTGCGCAAACCCTTTCGGAGAGCGCGAGCCAGCAGCATACCCGCGCAGAAGACAGCCTGCTTTCTTACAGCAGTACGAACTCAAGCGGGCTGTCGTCTGCGTTCGGCACACGCCTGACCGAAGACGCTCAACTCAGGGAATCTGTCGGATATATCGAGTCCTTGATGAATTCCCAAGACAGGGGCGTGTCTTCGGAAGTCGGAAACACCCGAGCGCACTCAGGCTCAGGACGCCTAGAAGCCTATGGTGGTGCGGAAGGCGAAGTTGGGTTGAGAGCCTTCGGTAATGGCGGAAGACTGTTTGGGGGTGTGCGCGGCAGTGTCCAGAGTGAACATTCCATCACGGATAACGAGACCACCCGTGCCTCACTGACGGAAAACATGAGCGAGAGCGAACGCAACGAGTTTGACCGCCATATGGCCGTTATCCAGAACGCCATGACGAGCCAGGAGCTGAATCAGACCGGCAGCGAGACAGACAGCGAACTTCGCAGCATCCAGGAAGCCTATCGCGCGTCTGAGAGCTATTCAGAGCAGGCGAGCCTAGCCTTCTCGCGTTCTCAGCAGGCTAGCGAGCTTGCGAGCGCCTATGAATCAAACTCGCTCGATTACACACGACCGCTCGATGATGAGTTCCTGGACTACTACCAGGCGCGCATGGCGCAAGAGGGACGAGCGACCGACCTAGGCTGGCAAGGTGACGTGATGAGCCTCTACCAGAATGATCCAGGTGCTCTTGACGATCTCGTCGCGGACTTCGCTCAGACCAAGGTCGGTGAACTGACCCACTGGGAGGCCGGTCAGGCCGGGATCACAGGAGGGGAAGACATTGCGTCAGGCATCAGCCTTGACGATGCGCGGGGTCTACGCGGGGACGTAGAAAGCTATAATGATCTTGAGCGGAGCCATCATGACGGAGAAGGACTAGGTGTTGACGCAGGTGTCCAATCCCAGATCACGGGGCAAGTGAGCGACATCCGGCAGCAAGCCGAAACGGGCATTGCGGAAGGCCAAGGCAATAACGCCTTCCCAGACGAAGCGCCTATGTACAGAGACATGCGAGGGCTGGTGCATGATGTCAGAAAAGATCGGGACGGGACATTGCTCGATCCCTACTTCGGAGTAGGCGAACAGAACCACGAAAATGCAGAGGCCTCGATGTCAGAATTCTTCAGCGGGATGCCAGCCGGAGCGCCACAAGTCAGTCTGGATAGCCTTGGCGATCGAGGAGAGGCGATACCTGAACAAGACCGTAACCTCAGGCACCTCAATCGCTTCCAGAACGATCAATAAAAAAGAACGCCGCCCACAGGGCGGCGTTCTCATATTCAGATGGGACAAATTACTCAGCCGACAGTCTAAGATGGATCCGTTTCAACCCCAGCCTTCCGCTGCACGAGCCGGGTAAGAAAAAACGTGACTGCCATCAGGGGCACATACACGCCAAACACGATTTCAAGCAAAGGCAAATGTCGGCCTGAAGCGTCCCAAAAGAGCATGCCATAGATTTGAATGGCAAAAAGGCCAATCAGTGCCACAGAAGCCAGTGCTTGGACAAAAAACAAAAGTCCGCGCACAAGCTGCTCAGTGCTTATCAAAGGCAGATCCGGGTTGATCCGCCGTGTCCCGATCTCGCCTGGCAGGCCACGGCTACCAGGGGGCGCAAAGCCTCGAGATGAAGTGTAGGTCATGACGGAACCTCCTGAAATACGAACACTCTAAGCCATATGCGATTATCACCCCAAAGACCAGTGCGCACCGGCCACACCGTGAACAAATAAGAAACAGCTAGTCCCCATACATGGCGTCCAGCCGATCACTGGCGAGCTTGCTGAACCTTTCAACAAGATCCGCATCGATCGAGGAGGAACAGGAGGGCAGGGGGCGCCCTGTCAGATACTGATAAGCCTCCTCGGTCATAGCGTAGGCATAGTCGAGACTATCGCGATCCCAGCCCCCACGCAGAGAGGCGGCAATCACCTGAAGACGATCGGCCGTACCCTGATAGCGCTCATTGATCAGACGCAGGGCGTTTGCCCTGGGCTTTACCTCTGCGAGGATGTTTTGCTCTAAAGGCGTAAAGGTCAGAGAAGACATTTGGTCCCCCGTTTATCCACACTGTGATAAAACCATGACCAGTTATGCAATTCGCGTAAAGGGGGAATTATGAAGGGTCGGAAAACAAGAAACGCCACCCATAAGGGCGGCGCTTCAAGATCTCGTTCAGTACGCTTTGAGGGTCGGCGGGCAGGGAAGTCCTGCACCAACCACTGTATACTCTCACAAACGAAGCCTGAGGCAAGGGCACTTAGCCAGCCTTGAGCCGATAGACATCATCAGTTGCTTCGTCACGGATGTGAGTGATCCGGTCTCCATCAAACTCGAAAGCATAGTGGCCTGCTTGAACCGGGACGGACACAACATCAGGCCAGAACGCAGCGATACAGAACCCGCCAGGATCTCTGACAGAGGGATAATGGACGCCGTCAGACCCCGAGTCACGAAGGCGGCGCGCGAGCGCTTGAGACGGACCGTAGTCATCTGGTGATAGGCATTCCTCGAACCCAGGGCGATCAAGATCGTGGAAGTGCCGATCGACACGACCGACCAGCGCGCGAAACTGTCCGGTCCATCCAGGCTCTTGCTTTGAAGCGCGACAAAACTGGGCGTGGTGGTGAGCGACTTCGGCTATGGCAGTTTCAAAGCTGGCTGCAGCATAGAATGCGCCAAAACTGCCGTCATGAAACCGGCCCGGGCGGAGAGGGGAGGCATGAACGAAGGGAGCCATGACATAACTCGCCCCTGGACCGGCCACACGGCGTTTCACTGGCACCATGGACAGCGAGCCGATTGATTCCGAATACCGGCTGTTTGTGCGACTTTCACCCCTGGCGACAAGATCCCACTTCGTCGGATCAGCTATGTCCTCAAAGAGGCTGATTGGGGGGTATCGCGACGAAATGATGCGATGGGCTCGATCCCATTGGATCAGCCGCAAGTCGGGCATATCGCTGCTGGTCATCGTCCGCGTGCCGCGTCCAAGTATGCCCGAACCTGATAGAGGCTCATGATGTCGCCGCGGGCCATGTAGTCGATAGGCGCGATCCCGTTAAGATCGTCATTGGGCGTTGTGATCCAGGAGTACGCGCGCTCCTTGTCGATGAAGATCAAGCGTAAAGCCTTGTGCATACCCATCAATAATGACAGGCG
>CESC01039040.1_pt1 | contig 23540 bp, 21 predicted proteins | sample 531131 | NCBI WGS metagenome assembly CESC01 (sample SAMEA2621295, study PRJEB7988) | marine metagenome | biome: marine biome (ENVO:00000447); feature: mesopelagic zone (ENVO:00000213); material: "saline water (ENVO:00002010), including plankton (ENVO:xxxxxxxx)" | depth 800 m
GATTGGTATTTTGAAAACCAAGAATGGTTGGCCCATGTTACCTTAGGGGACTATTTGGAATATTATAAAAAGCAATATCAAACACAATGAAGGGAATCATTTTGGCAGGAGGAACAGGGAGCAGACTGCACCCACTTACCCTTTCGGTAAGCAAGCAGTTGATGCCCATTTACGATAAGCCGATGATTTATTACCCCCTTTCTACTTTGATGTATGCAGGAATCCAAGAAATATTGATTATTTCCACCCCAAAAGACCTTCCGCTGTTTAAGGACCTTTTGGGAGACGGAAAAAAGTACGGATGCTCCTTTTCTTATGCAGCTCAAGAATCCCCAAACGGATTGGCAGAGGCATTTATCATAGGAGAGGAATTTATTGGCAAAGAAAAGGTTGCCTTGATTTTGGGAGACAACATTTTTTATGGCAGCGGTTTGTCCAAATTGTTGCAAACCAACAATGACCCAGACGGTGGCACCATATATGTATATCGAGTAAATGACCCGGAAAGATATGGTGTGGTGGAGTTTAATGATGAGGGAAAAGCCATAAGTATCGAAGAAAAGCCCAAAAAACCTAAATCCAATTATGTCGTGCCAGGCATATATTTTTATGATAATAATGTAATCTCCATAGCCAAGAGCATTAAACCTAGTGCTCGGGGAGAACTAGAGATTACCGATGTAAACAAGGAATATTTAAGAAGGGGAAAACTCAATGTGAGCATACTGGACAGGGGGACAGCATGGTTGGACACCGGAACGTTCCAGGCACTTATGCAAGCTTCACAGTTTATAGAAGTTATTGAAGACCGTCAAGGATTGGTGGTAGGGTCCATAGAAGCTGCCGCTTTTGAGATGGGCTACATCGATGAGAACAGTTTCAGGAAGCTAGCAAAACCTTTGATTAAAAGTGGTTATGGTGAGCGATTATTGGGAATTTTGAACAAGGAGGCATGATCAAAGCAACAGAGACCAAGTTAAAGGGTTGTTTCATCATTGAGCCCACCATTCATGAAGACGAAAGGGGTTATTTTTTCGAGAGCTACAACCAAAAAGATTTTTGTGAAGCGATAAACCAAGAAGTAACTTTTGTTCAGGATAACCAGTCCTTTTCAAAAAAAGGAGTGTTGAGGGGGTTGCATTTTCAAAAAGGAGAGCATGCCCAGGCAAAATTGGTTTCAGTGTTAGAGGGAAGAATTCAGGATGTAGTGGTCGATTTGCGTAAAAATTCCCCTACTTTTGGCGAGCATTTATCCATTGAATTGAAGAGTGAAAACAAAAAACAATTATTTGTTCCTAGAGGTTTTGCACATGGATTTTTGACTTTGAGCGATTCTGCAACTGTCTTTTATAAGTGTGACAACCATCATAAGAAAGAAGCTGAGGGGGGTATAGTTTATCGGGATATAGATTTAGGCATAGAATGGAAAATCAATTCTAAGAATTTGTTGCTTTCTGATAAAGACCAAAAGGCACCAACCTTGAAAAATTATTTGGAAACCGGACAGTTCTATCAAAACTATTCAAAGAAGTAGGTAGTTTAACAGTCAGCTAATAATAAATTTTTGAAGAAAAAAAACCTTATTGTTTTTGGGACTCGTCCAGAGGCCATCAAAATGGCTCCTTTAGTAAAGCAATTTGAGAATTATACGGATGAATTCGAGACCAAAGTTTGTATTACTGCGCAACATAGGGAAATGTTGGATCAGGTTCTGTCTTTTTTTGAGATAAAACCGGACTACGATCTTAACCTTATGAAACCCAATCAAAACCTCTATGGTTTAACGGCAGACATCATCTTGAATTTAAAAGAAGTTCTCGAAGAGTTTGAACCGGACTATGTTTACGTACATGGTGACACCACAACAACAATGGCTACAAGTATTGCAGCCTTTTATTCTGGGTCAAGAGTTTGCCATGTTGAAGCGGGGTTGAGAACCTTTAACAAAAAATCTCCTTTCCCAGAAGAAATGAACCGATGTGTCACGGGAGTAGTCAGTGACATTCATTTTGCGCCAACGGAAACATCTAAAGAAAATCTTTTAAAGGAAAACAAGCCTTCAGATTCGGTTGTAGTAACAGGTAATACAGTAATTGATGCGTTGAAGATAAGCGTTGCTAAAGTGAGTTCTAGTACATATGAGGATGAGGAAATCAACAGGTTGTCACAGATTTTGAACGCGAATAAAAAATTAATTTTGGTGACGGGGCACCGTCGAGAAAACCATGGAGAAGGGTTTTTGAACATTTGCGAAGCGTTAAAAGAAGTTTCCCAAAAATATAGTGATGTTCAAATAGTTTATCCAGTACACTTAAATCCTAAAGTTCAAGAACCTGTATACAAAATACTTGGTGATTTGCCGAATATAGAATTGATTGCCCCTTTATCTTACCCTTCATTTGTATGGCTCATGAACCAATCGTATTTGATAATAACCGACAGTGGAGGTGTACAGGAAGAAGCACCTAGTTTGGGGAAACCAGTTTTGGTAATGAGGGATACAACAGAAAGACCGGAAGCCGTTGATGCTGGAACAGTTATTTTGGTGGGCACAGATAAAAATCTAATCGTTTCGAAAGCATCAAAATTGTTAGAAGACGAAGATGCTTATGAAAAGATGACAAAATTGCATAATCCTTATGGTGATGGAAAAGCATCGGAACGGATTGTTCAATTTATCAATAATCATAGCTTATGATCGTTGAATTGACGAAAAATAGAATTGGAATTCTAAAACTGCTACCTATTGCCCTAATGGCAATTGGCAATTTTATGATATTGTCTGCTCAAAAAACATATTATGTTTCCTTGTCAGGAGACGATGACAACAGTGGTTTGTCCCAATCCAAACCTTGGCGCACCATTCCATATGCGGCATCTTCAAAAAGTCCAGTTAAACCAGGCGATACAGCTTTTATAAAGGCAGGTGACTACAGTAATGAGAACGTTGTTTTTGAAAGAAATGGTAGAGCTAATAAGCAGATAACTTTTGAAGGATATTCATCCATACCTGGGGATGCCCCAAAACTAAATTGGGAATATGGAGATGGTCTGAATCCGGACAAGATGCCACTATTGGATGGCAACAACAGGACTTCAGGTATAGGGATATCTTTGCACAACAGAAAATATATCAACATAAGAAACTGTGTTGCCGTGAACATGAAAATAAACGGGTATGAATTGAGGTACAGGGGGGTTAAAAACAACCTTATTGAAAATTGCAAGGCAATTAATTGTGGGTATTCGATTAGAGATGGCGCCAGCTATAATACAATCAGAAATTGCACATCTGATGGCGCAGCCTCCTCAATTTTATTTTTTGACACAACAGAAGATGAAGGCGCCCAATATGCCGGCAGATTTAACGTTTTTGAGAATTGTGTTTTCCGAAACTCCAAAGAGAATGCCATAAAATTTTTCCATTACAATCCTGCAACAATGTCGATTGTTGACAACAACACTTTTATGAACTGTGTTTTTGACGGGGGTGAATTTTTGATAAATGCCGACAGGGAAAATGTAGACAACAAGATGGTCAACTGTATTGTCACCAACGTAAAAAACTATTCTAGAAGCACCTTTTTTTCGGTAAACCCCTTTGAAGTGAATTTTGACTTTGAATTCACCAATTTTTGGAACAATGGTTTTGAGGCACCTCAAGGAGTAAGTATAACTCCATTCGACCCAAATTTTGTTGATTTGAAAAATGGGGATTATCACTTAACGGAAACATCTCCTTGTATCGGTATTGGGACCCTAAAAAATGCCCCTCAAATAGATTTTGATGGACAAAAAAGGAACAAGGAGCAGATAGATTTAGGACCATTTATGTTTAAAGGCACAAATAAAACCCAAGAAAAGTAAAAAAAATGAATCAACCAGAAGTTGTAATGATTGGGATGGGCTACATAGGCTTGCCAACAGCTGCATTGATTGCCCAGAATAAAAGATATGTCCACGGAGTAGACATTAATCCGGAGGTGGTAGAAACGATTAATGCCGGGAAAATACACATTGTAGAACCTGAACTGGATGAAGCAGTATTAAAAGCGGTGACCCATGGGTATTTGAAAGCAGCTATTACACCTGTAAAGGCAAACACTTATATCATTGTTGTTCCAACACCATTTAAGGATAAGAATCAGCCCGACATCTCTTTTGTTAAAGCTGCAACCTTGGCAATAATACCATTATTAAAGGAGGAGGATTTATATATTATTGAGTCAACCTCTCCCATTGGGACCACTGAGCGAATGTTGGAATTAATATACGAACATAGGCCCGAACTTAAAGGAAAACTTTATGTAGCCTATTGCCCAGAAAGAGTATTGCCCGGAAATGTAATGTTTGAGTTGGTAAACAATGATAGGGTAATTGGAGGGGTTGATGATGTTTCAACAGATAAAGCTGCTGAATTTTATGCGCAGTTCATAAAAGGAACACTACATAAAACCAATGCAAGAACTGCTGAAATGTGCAAGTTGGTGGAAAATTCATCAAGGGATGTTCAAATCGCTTTTGCCAATGAACTATCATTGATATGCGATAAAGCTGGAATAAATGTTTGGGAACTGATTTCGTTGGCGAATAAGCACCCACGGGTTAATATTTTAAACCCCGGATGTGGTGTTGGTGGGCACTGCATAGCAGTAGATCCATATTTTATTGTTGCTGACTATCCTATGGAGTCAAAAATTATTGGTACCGCCAGGGAGATAAACAATTATAAGTCGTTTTGGTGCGCAGAAAGGATTAAGAACACAAAATTGGAGTTCCAATTAAAACATGGTCGCAAACCCAAGATAGCTTTGATGGGGCTTGCCTTTAAGCCTAATATTGATGACTTAAGAGAATCACCTGCAAAATATATTGTACAAAAGGTATTACAGAATGCACAAGACGAGGAATATTACATTGTGGAGCCAAATATAACGTCGCATAAAGTATTTAAGCTGACAGACTATCAAAAAGCGGTAGATAAGGCAGACATTATTGCTTTTTTGGTTGCACACAAACAATTTAAGGAATTAACGATTGAAAGAGGGAAACAGGTACTTGATTTCTGTGGTATCATGAACAACTAAATCACATAAATATGTTATCAAAGGTCTCAACGAAAGAATTAATGGACACTGTGGTCAAAGGCGGATATTGTTCCGGTTGTGGCGTCTGTACCGCTTCGGAGGGAAGCGTTCTTAAAATGGGCCTAACCTCCAATGGTAATTTTGAACCCTATAAGAGCTCTTCTGCCGCTTCTGAAACACACGTGGTTTGTCCATTTGCTAATCATGATTTCAATGAAGACAATATTTCTAAAAAATTGTTTTCCAATGTAGATCAAATCATGAGGGAAAAAGAAATAGGCCATTTTAGGAGTATTTATGCGGGGTTTGTAAAGGAAGGGGACTATAGGCAAAAAGGAAGTTCAGGGGGAGGGGTCTCATGGCTATGCGCTCAATTGTTCAATGAAAGGAAGGTGGATTTTATTATTCATGTGAAACAATCCGACAATGACAAAAGCGATGTTTTTTATGAATATGACATAAGTTCCAACCTATTGGAACTACAAGAAGGTGCCAAATCGCGGTATTATCCGATAACATTGGAAAAAGTACTGGAAAGAATTAGGAACTATCCGGGAAAGTATGCAATTGTGGGCGTGCCATGTTTCATTAAAGGCATACAACTGTTGAGATTTTCAGAAGAGGTGTTCAAGGAAAGGATTGTCCATACAGTTTCCATTTTTTGTGGTCATTTGAAAACAACACACTACATGGATGTGCTTCTGAATCAATTTGGCGTTCCCAAACAGGAATTGATAAAGTTTGATTTTAGACATAAGATACCCAACAGATCGGCTTCGGATTATGGTACATCTATCCTAACCACCTCCAACGAAAAAAAAGTCAAACTCAACAAGAGTCTGTTTGGTACCAATTGGGGATTAAACCTATTTAAATTGAAAGCATGTGACTATTGTGACGATGTGATTGGAGAAACAGCGGATATCTCTTTTGGAGATGCCTGGCTTCCACAATATTTGGATGATGCCAAGGGAACCAATGTAATTGTGGTAAGAAACCAATATCTGGATGAGCTCATAAAAAAAGGGGTGGAAGAGCAAACCCTTTTTGTAGAAGAACTTTCCAAAGAAGATTTGATAAAGAGTCAGGCAGGAGGGTTTAGGCATAGGAGGGAGGGATTGAGACATCGACTTTTTCTCCAGGATAAAAATAACGAATGGAGGCCACAAAAAAGATACTCTGCTCAGAAACTTGCCGACGAGAAACGAGCTCGTATCTACGAGAATCGAATTAAAATGCAAGAGGTTTCCTTTAGCTCAAAAAACCATGAAGATTTGAGCGCCTTAAAAAAAGAGCTCGAGCCATTTATCGCTATTAATTCCAAGTTGAACAAGGTAAGTTTAACCAAGAGAATATGGAATAAAATCAAAAGGACATTCAACTGGGGACAATAAACCAGGCCTAATGCTTGTCGATTTAGAATCACATTATGAGTTCTTCCAAACTGATTTTAAAAAACACTTCTTTTCTATACCTGAAAATGGTTATTACAATGGTATTATCCTTGTTGATAACCAGAATTTTATTAATTGAATTAGGTGTTGTAGATTATGGAATCTACAATCTTATCATGGGGGTTGTTGGTCTTTTGGCCTTTTTAAATTCGGCTATGGCGCTCTCTACACAGAGATTTTTGTCTTATTTTATTGGGGCCAAACAAGAGCATAAATTAAAAAGTGTTTTTTATTCGAGTGTTTGCTTGCATTTAGGTCTTGCTATTTTGATTCTTATGGGTTTGGAGATTTCAGGGCTTTTTTTGTTTGATGGGTTTCTGACCATTCCACAGGACAGGATATCGGCTGCAAAGTTCACATTCCAATGTTTGGTGGGCACCTCTTTTTTAACCATTGTTTTTGTTCCTTTTGATGCTTCCATTATCTCACACGAAAAGTTGGCGTTCGAGTCCATTGTTAGCACAGTTGAAGTCACTTTAAAATTGGTGTCCGCATTTTGGATATCCATGTTGTCCGAAAGCAAGTTGGAAATGTATTCTTTTAGCATCTTGGTTATAACCTTAGCTACAAGGTTGATCAAAGCATTCTATTGTTATAGCAACTTCGATGAATGTCGGTCACTATCAATTAAGCTTTTTGATGTGAGAGTTTTTAAAGAAATGTCATCCTTTGCTGGTTGGAATTCTTTTGGGGCTTTATGTGGCGTTGCCAAAAACCAAGGGTTGGCTGTAATAATGAATCTGTTTTTTGGAACCGTTGTAAATGCATCATTCGGAGTTGCCGCACAAGTGGGAAGTCAAATATTTAGCTTTTCGTCCAATATGCTAAAGGCCGTAAACCCCCAAATAATGAAAAATGAGGGTAAAGGTGAACGCAAATTTATGATTTCACTTTCGTTGAGAGCAACCAAGTTCAGCTTTTTCCTCTTGTCTTTTCTGTTGATTCCCTTTGCGTTCAACATCAACTATATTTTCAAAATTTGGTTAAAGGAAATACCTGAAAATACAATTATCTTCTCGTTGCTCTATTTGGGCGGCACTTTAACCAACCAATTAACCATTGGGCTTCAAACAGCGATTCAATCAGTTGGAAATATTAAACTTTATCAGTCTATTGTAGGAACTATACTGATTCTTAACCTACCAATAGCTTACCTTATCTTTGAACTGGGTTACCCTGCCTACTATGGCTTAATTTCTTTCATTATGATAGAGCTTTTGGCATGCTTGTTTAGGTTGATTATTTCCAAAAAAATATTGGGATTGTCGTTAAAACTCTATTATCATAGTGTAATTTTCAAAATTATACCACCTTTCTTGCTTACATTGTTGGTTTGTTCAATACCCGCATATTATTTGCCAGATAATTTAGTTAAGCTTATTATAATCGGATTTATTTCAGTGTTAATATATGCTTTTACGTTTTACCAGTTTGGAATGGATACCTTTGAACGCGAACAGTTGAAAAAAATAAAGGATAAATTACCCAAACTTAAATCATGAAGAAGAGTCTTAGAGTAGGAATTTTAACGTTTCATTATTCCAACAACAATTTTGGTGCGCTATTACAAACCTATGCGATCTTAAATGCGGTAAAGGAATTGGGATTGGATGTTAAGATTATTGATTTTAAGCCGAAAACGTCCAATGGTCTCAAACAACAATTGTTCGATTTAATTCGATTTTTGCTAGGATATAATTTCACAAGATTCAGGAATAAGTATATTGATATTCTTCCCATTGGCAGCGATATCAGTGATTTGAACAAAGAGTTGGACACCTTTATTGTTGGCAGTGACCAAGTATGGCGTTACAGGGAACAACATGATAATCTGAGGCGCTATTTTTTTGATTTCGTAAACCGACAGAATAAAAAAGTATCATACGCTGCCAGTTTCGGTTTGGATGAATGGGAAGGTAATGAGGAGATTACTAATGAAATTGGCAATTTGGTACAGCGCTTTGATCATATTTCTGTGCGTGAAGCTTCTGGAGTAAAAATATGCAATGATATCTTCAACGCAGAAGCTGAATTGGTTCTTGATTCGACCTTGCTCTTGGACAAGAGCCATTATGAAAATATTGTAAAACGAGAAATAAAAGCTAAAAAAGGCAAAAACAATTTATTGTCTTATATGCTTTTGGACGATTCGAAGGAGAACAAATTATTTTTTAAGGCATTTGCCAAAAAAAACAACCTAAAATTTAAAAAAATCAAGGGGTTAAAGATTTCCAACAAGTATGACTTTTGGTTATTTAACAGTGTTGCAAAATGGCTTTATTATATTGGTAAGAGTGAAATAGTTGTAACAGATTCGTTCCACTGCACCGTATTTTCCATAATTTTCAACAAGAAGTTCATTGTGTTGTCCAATCCCAATCGAGGCATTACCAGAATAGAGAATCTTTTGGGACTTATAAACAGAAAGGACAGGTTATTCCATAATCTAAAGGACATTGACGAAAAAGTCCTGCAGGACGACTTTGATTATGAAAAAATAGATCAGATAATGCAAGATGAAAGAACTAGTTCCTTGGGGTTCCTTAAAAAATGTTTATTAGGATAATCAATAGTACTCTGGGCAGAACTACAATATAAATACGTGAAAAAGAAAATCTGTATCATAAGAGCAAGTGATATTACCTTTATTTCGAGGGTGCACAGAACTGCTCAAGCACTTCAACAAAGTGGCAAATACCAAGTAAATGTGTTGAGCATTATGCCCAGAGGAGGCAAGCCCATATCAGAATATCCGTATGAAACAACATATATTTCCATAAAATCCCGAGCGCTTAAAAGTTCACTTTTTTCCATCTTCAGAATTTTAGAAGGGATGGCCAGGTTATATTTCAGCGCAAAAAAGCAAAAGGCTGATATTTATATACCCATTGGAATTGAAGATTTGGTAATCGTATATGTTATTTCAAAGTTTTTCAAGACCAAGTTCATATATTCTGCGAATGAACTGGAAGGTGACCGAAAAAGGGTGGGCAATAAAAAATTGAATAAGTTTTTGAATCGACAGGTCATTAAAATAGAGAAATGGATGTTGAATAAATCGAACGGGGTAATAGCTGCAGATCTGGAAAGGGCAAAGTTGATGGAAAAATGGTATGGTCTGGATAAAGTTGAGGTTATTAGAAATGTTCCCTCTTATGTGGATGTGGACAATGAAAACCTGATCAGGAAGGAACTAAACTTACCAAAGGCAAGTAAAATATTATTATACCAAGGTATGTTGTCTCCTGGAAGAGGACTGGAAGTATCGATAAAAGCCTGCGCAAAATCTAAAACCCAAAATAAAATCCATTTGGTTCTTCTGGGATTTATTACAGAAGAATACAAGGACAAGTTATTAAAAACAGCTGGTGATTTTGGATTCGCCAACTTGCATATTTTGCCCCCTGTACCTTGGAAAGAACTACTTTTTTGGACCAAAAGTGCAGATATTAGTTTAGTTTTAATCGAAAATGTCTCTATTAGCTATTATCTGGCAGCACCGAACAAACTATATGAAACCATAATGGTCGGAGTACCCTACATAGCCAGTAATTTTCCGGAAATAAAACACGTGCATGAAGTTGCAAAAGCGGGGATTCTGGTGAATCCTGAAAATGTAAACGATATAACCGAGGCAATTGATAAATTAAATGAGGACAAATTATTATACAAGAGTTGTGTTAAGTCTTCAAAATTTGCCAAAACGGTCTTTAACTGGAGCATAGAACAGAAAAAACTGTTGCAAATAATGGAGAATATTGATATTCAATGAATTTATAACAACGACCAAACATGATATTGGCCTACATCATATATCTTTTATTGTTGGTATTATTGTTTACGGTTTCTTCCCATAACCAAAAATTACTTGTTGCCCGCAACAGCCTGGTTCGTATTGGAAAAAGAACGACCATTTGGAGATGGCCCCTTATGTTGGGCCTTTTTGTATTGATGCTCGTAATTGGTCTTAGGTATGATGTGGGGGTTGATTTTTTAGGATATAAACATGATTTTGATGGTATAGCGGAGGGTAATGGCCAATGGAACAGATATGAACTCGGATATTGGTTAGTTGGACGTGTACTTAGTGCTTTAGGGCTGGGCTCGTGGAGCCTTTTCATGTTTACGGCTCTTATTACTTGGTATTATTTTATTAAAAGTTATGAGGTTTTCCCATATCTTTTAAAATGGGGTTTGTTTTTTGCCTTCACTACTGGATTCTTTTTTGCGTCCATGAACGGGATGCGGCAAACCATCGCCTTGGTCATCTTCATGTACGCAATTAAATATATCGAGGAAAAATCCTTGCTAAAATATTCCTTGTACTTATTGCTGGCATCTTCCTTTCACACCAGTATTTTGATGGCATACCCATTTTATTTTTTCATTAACAAAATTTCCTTTACTGGCAAAAAGTGGGTTTTCATCTATATTGTCACCTTTATAATTGGTGATAGGATAGATGTCAGGAGCTTGGTAGTTTATGGAGCTTCAAAGATTCCGAAATACCAACATTATGTAACACGTTTTTTACAAGACTTCGACGAGCCATTGAGTATGGGTTTGGGGGGAATCTATTTTTTCTTGGTTGGCCTCCTTGTTATTATCCTTTCAAAAAGCTTTCTACAGAAAAACCCCAGGCTCAAAATCTATTACAATTTATATTTTTTTGGTGCCATACTTTATAATTTCTTTTGGAAGTATGAGATTTTAGGACGAATCTATTATTTGTTCATTTGGTTTGAAATTTTTTGTCTTGCGGCAATTGCGTATTATTTGGGCAGGTCAAAGTACAAGCTATTCCTATATTTGTTATTGATAACCCAGATTTTATTTTTTATGTACAAAATATTGAAGGGGGAAAACCAATGTGCACCATTTCAATTTATACCAATAAATAACTGATAACTATTAGTTTCGAATGATAAAATAAGGTATATGAAAAAACTCATTTATTATTGGGCTAAATTTTTTAAAAAAATAAGGGGCAGTGCAATAGCGCACTCAAAAATTCATCCTACATCAAAGGTCGAGGCAGGTACCAGTTTTGTAAACTCCTCAATGGACAAACATTCATTCTGTGGCTACAATTGCGACATAAACCATGCCGAGATAGGATCTTTTTGTTCCATAGCCAATGGAGTCATAGTTGGTGGAGGGATGCATCCAATCGATTGGGTTTCCACATCTCCTGTGTTTTATGAAGGAAGGGATAGTGTAAAAAAAAAATATGCCACACACAAGCGTAAGGAAATCCTTGAGACAAAAATCGGCCATGATGTTTGGATTGGTCAAAATGTACTTATAAAACAAGGCGTTACCATTGGGACGGGGGCAGTGGTGGGAATGGGTAGTGTTGTCACAAAAGACGTACCCCCATACACGATTGTAGGTGGAGTACCGGCCCTCGAGATAAAGAAAAGATTCTCAGAATCGATTATAGCCGAACTGTTAAAATCTGAATGGTGGAACTTTACTGATGAGAAACTTATAAGGTTGGCAGTTTATATTAGGGACCCAAAACTTTTCATCCAAAAAATGAATGAATGAAAATACTACACTGTTGTTTGGCGGCTTTTTACATAGATAATTATGGATATCAAGAAAACATTCTGCCTAAGCTGCATAAAATACAGGGGCACGATATTGAAATCGTCGCATCTACAGAAACCTATTTGGACAATAAGGCACTAGGATATGTGGAACCAAGTGTTTATGTTAACGAAAACGGAATCCCTGTTTCCAGAATTCCATATGTAAGCTGGTTGCCTCACATATTAGTAAAGAAATTAAGAATTTACAGCGGTCTTGGAGAGGTACTGTCCAGATTCGAACCAGACATTATATTTTTGCACGATTCACAATTTTTGAGCATCAATCAAATTGTACGTTATGTGAAGAAAAAAAAGGATGCCAAAGTATATGTGGATGGGCATACAGATTTCATAAACAGCGCAAGAAATTGGGTTTCCAAAAACATTCTACACAAAATAATCTATAAGTATTGTGTAAAAAAAATAGAGCCATACACCACAAAATTTTACGGCACCTTACCTTTGCGGGTCGAATTTTTCAAAAATGTATATGGAATTGATGAAAGAAAAGTTGAACTTCTCGAGTTGGGAGCTGATGATAGCTCATTTGATTTTGCTCGACGGGAAAACATTAGAAAGAGCACGAGGAAAAAATTAAAGCTGGAAGAAAATGATTTTGTCATTGTTACTGGAGGCAAGATTGATAGAAGGAAGAATATTCATTACTTGATGAGGGCAATGGAAGTCTTAAAGACAGACAACATCAAGCTTATTATATTTGGATCGCCCAACAACGAGATGAAAGCTGAAATAGAAAGGTTGTCCGCCAACAAAAACATAATATTTTTAGGGTGGCTTTCATCTCAAGATATATATTCTATTTTGTTTGCTTCCGACCTTGGCTTTTTTCCGGGTACCCATTCAGTATTATGGGAACAATCTGTGGGAGTTGGGCTGCCATGTGTTTTTAAGAAGTGGAACAACATAGATCATGTAGATGTGGGTGGAAACTGTGAATTTCTTGATGAGGTCACAGTGAAAAGCATAGCAAATAAAATATTGGACATATACAAAAACAAAGAGCTATACTCAAAAATGAAAGCAAATGCTATGGGAAGGGGAGTAGAAAGATTTACCTACTCCAAAATAGCCAAAAGAGCGATCGAACAATAATTAAGTAAAAACGTAAAGAGGAATCTATAATGGAATATCAGATATGCACAAATTGTGTAATGGATACAACAGACTCAAAAATTGTTTTTGACGAAAATGGAGTATGTGACCATTGCAATACATTCTATAATGATATTTTACCCTATTGGCACACGGATGAACGAGGGGAAAAAAGATTGAAGGAAATTGTGGCCAAAATAAAAAAGGAAGGAAAGGGGAAGGATTTCGATTGTCTAATGGGAATGAGTGGGGGAATAGACAGTTCTTACTTATTATATGCCATGAAGGAAAAATATGGTTTAAGACCTTTGGTGTTTCATGTTGATGCCGGATGGAACTCACAAATTGCCGTCAATAATATTGAGCGTTTGGTGGACGGTCTTGGTCTCGATCTTTATACAGAAGTCATAAATTGGGAAGAAATAAAAGATTTGCAGTTGGCGTTTTTTAAATCAGGAGTGCCACATATAGATACACCTCAGGATCACGCATTTTTTGCAACCATGTATAAATTTGCCTCTAAGCATAAAATCAAATATATTCTTACTGGGGGCAACTATTCAACAGAATGTGTTAGAAATCCATTGGAATGGATGTATTATCAGTCAGATTCGATTCAACTAAAGGATATTTATAAAAAACACGGTACCGGGAAACTTAAAGATTATCCCGTAACCAATATCTTGTGGCATAAAGTATATTTGCCATATTTTAAAGGAATAAAGCTGATTAGGCCATTGGACTATATTCCATACAATAAGGATGAGGCCATGCAATTTTTGGTTGACAATTATGGTTACCAAAAATACCCTCAAAAACATTTTGAATCACGCTTTACCAGATTCTATGAAGCATATTGGCTGCCAAAGAAATTTGGATATGACACAAGAAAAGTTCAGTTTTCAAGTTTGATATTAACAAACCAAATGACTAGGGAAGAAGCATTGGAAGAACTTGAAAAGCCTGCTTACAACCCAATAACTATAAAACAGGATTTTGAATTTGTGGCCAACAAATTGGGCATATCCGTAGAAGAGTTGCAAGGCTATATGGATGAGCCCAACAAAACATATAAAGACTACAAATCACAAGAAAGCATCTATAACATTGGAGCAAAGGTGATGCGGATGTTTGGACTTGAAAAAGGAGGAAAGCGATGATAAAAATCGTAAATTATGGATCTGGGAACATTCAGGCCATTTTAAATATTTATAAACAGTTGGATATAGAATGTGTAGTTGCTGAAAACCCAGAACAACTTGGCGACGCTACAAAGCTGATTTTACCTGGTGTTGGTGCTTTTGACGAAACAATGCAGGAGCTTTTGGATTCTGGGTTTCAGGCTGAATTAAACCGATTGGTACTGGAAAACAAAATACCGGTCTTGGGAGTTTGTGTTGGCATGCAGATATTGGCAAAACGCAGTGATGAGGGAAAACTGCAGGGTCTAGGTTTCATCGATGGGGAAGTAAAGAAGTTTGACAGTAACATTTTTGAGCACAAACCTCACTTGCCGCATTTGGGATGGAACAGTATCGAGCCAGTAAAAAGGCATCCTATTTTTGATAATATAGGATTTGAAGAAGGGTTTTATTTTCTTCACACCTACTATTTTTCCTGTAGTTCAAAAGATGATATCCTAGCCACAACCGAATATGGACTTGAATTTTCTTCAGCAGTGAACCACGAAAATATTTTTGGTATGCAATTCCACCCAGAAAAGAGCCATAGCAACGGGATTCAATTATTTAAAAACTTCGCAAACCTATAATCTATGCTTCGCTCAAGAATAATACCTTGTTTGTTGGTAAAGAACAAAGGACTTGTAAAGACTGTTCAATTCAAGGAAGGTAAGTATGTCGGCGACCCCATAAATGCGGTAAAAATATTTAATGAAAAGGAAGTGGACGAACTTATGGTCCTCGATATCGATGCCACAAAAGAAGGAAGGGAACCGGACTTTGTAATGATCGAAAACCTTGCCAACGAATCCCGAATGCCATTATGCTATGGAGGAGGTGTTAAAACAGTGGAACATGCCAAAAAAATTATTCATCTGGGGGCAGAAAAGGTAGCACTTAGTTCAGCTGTAATTGAAAATCCAAACTTAGTGACCGATATCGCGAACGCAGTTGGAGTGCAAAGTGTTATTGTAGTACTAGATGTAAAAAAGAAGGGGTTATTCGGCAAGTATCAGGTATACACAAACAACGGTACTAAATCCACAGGAAAGAATCCTGTAGATCTTGCTAAAAAATTTGAATCCCTTGGAGCAGGAGAAATTGTAGTCAATTCCATTGACAATGATGGTGTAATGAAAGGTTATGATATTAATTTAATCGACTTGGTAAGATCTGCAATAGATTTACCATTAACTGTGTTGGGAGGAGCCGGTAGCTTGGAAGACATTAAAAATGTTATCGCCAAATACAAGATTATTGGTGTGGCAGCCGGAAGCCTATTTGTTTTCAAGGGAAAGTTTAAGGCCGTTTTGATAAACTACCCCAATAAAGATGAAAAAAGAAAATTACTGAGCTAAATGAAGCAGATAATCCAAGATATAAAGAACGGGGAAACAATATTGGAAGAAGTGCCAGTACCCAAGGTAAAATCAGGTCATGTTCTGATCAAGACCAAAAAATCGTTGGTGTCCCTAGGTACTGAGCGTATGTTGGTCGAGTTTGGAAAGGCAAATTTTATCCAAAAAGCCAAACAACAACCAGATAAAGTAAAAATGGTTTTGGACAAAGTAAAGACCGATGGCCTAAAGCCTACAATAGATTCTGTCCGCAATAAACTGAACCAACCATTGCCTCTAGGGTATTGTAATGTGGGCGAAGTAATTGGTGTAGGTAAAGGTGTAACGGAATTTCAAATTGGTGATCGTGTTGCCTCGAATGGAAATCATGCAGAATATGTGAACATCCCCAAAAATTTGGTGGTTAAAATTCCTGATAACGTTACTGACGACGAGGCTACTTTTACTGTTATTGGCGCCATTGGGTTGCAAGGTATAAGATTATTGAACCCAACTTTTGGTGAAACTATGGTAGTGGTTGGTCTTGGTCTTATAGGTTTGGTAACAGCTGAACTGCTTATGGCAAATGGATGCAATGTTATTGGTTTTGATTTTGATCCCGATAAGGTAAGGATAGCCGCGGAAAAGGGTATTAAGGCCATAAATCCGGCTGAGGGTACCGATCAAGTAAAATTTGTTGAATCTTATACCAAGGGAATAGGTGCCGACGGAGTAATTATTACCGCATCCAATAAAAGCAATGAGATTATTTCACAAGCAGCCAAAATGTGTAGAAAAAGAGGAAGGGTTGTCTTGGTTGGGGTTATTGGTCTAAACATTAGTAGAGCAGATTTTTACGAAAAAGAAATTTCATTCCAAGTATCTTGTTCCTATGGCCCTGGAAGATATGATGAGGAATACGAACAAAAAGGTAATGATTATCCAATCGGATATGTCCGTTGGACCGAAAAAAGAAATTTTGAAGCCATATTGAACGCGATTTCAAAAGGCACTGTAGATGTAAAACCTTTAATTACTGAGCGAGTACCATTAAAGGACTTTCAAAATATTTATGGAGATATGAGCGGTTCCAAGTCAATTGCCTCAATTTTGGAGTACAATCAGGAAAGTGAACCAAGCAGTACCGTAACCATAAAGGAAACTTCCTTTGAAGGTAAAAAGGGGATTATTGGAATTATTGGAGCTGGTAACTTTACAAGCTCAACCATTTTACCCAATTTAGAAAAATTGAATGCCCATATAAAATATATTGGCAGCTCAGGGGGGTTATCCTCCACGATTATGGCTAAACGCCATTCAATCGCGAAGTCCACTTCGGATTATCATGAGATCCTGGGAGATAATGAAGTGGATTTGGTCTTAATTACAACAAAGCACAATATGCATGCACCAATGGTGCTGGAAACCTTAAAATCGGGAAAAAGTGTTTTTGTTGAGAAACCTTTGGCATTGACCTATTCCGAAATTCAGGAAATAATAGATGTATATAGAGACCAAAATGTTAGTTTAAACGTCGGCTTCAATAGAAGATTTGCCCCGATTGCAAAAAGGATGAAACAATTATTGGGCAATAATAATAGCCCAATGAATATCGTAGCAACTATGAACGCCGGATTTATACCCTCGGATGTTTGGGTACATGACATGGAAATAGGGGGGGGCAGAATAATTGGAGAAGCCTGTCATTACATCGATTTGTGTAATTATTTATCAGGGAGCAATGTTAAAGCTGTATGCATGAATGCGATGGGGATGAACCCAAAAGAAAACACGGATAATGCCAGTATTCTTCTAAAATACGAAAACGGTGCCAATGCAACAATCAACTATTTTTCAAATGGCAGTAAAGCATATTCCAAAGAGCGTGTAGAAGTGTATTCCCAAGGAAGAACCATGATCATGGACAATTGGAGAAAATTGAAGACTTATGGTTTTAAGAACGGGAAGAACATGTCCTCCAAACAGGACAAAGGGCATTTTAACCAGTTTAAAGAATTAATACATCAACAGCAAAATGGGGGGAATCCAATTATTTCATTTGATGAAATAATTAACACAAGCAAGACCTCCATTGCAGCTATAGAATCTTTACAAAGGCAACAATGGATCACAATTGAATAGATGAATGGTTAAAGATAAATATCTTGAAAAAGTAACTTTTTGGGTCACTGGCATATTTGTTTTTTTACTGCCGTTAGATGTCAAGATATTGGTGCCATTAATAGGATTGATGATATTAATGGCAATCTTTCGTGCAAAACGGTCTGGTATCACAAACAACATTCAAACATTCAAAAGCTCCTTTATATTTTTCATTCTTCTTTTTTTGTGGCAATTGATTACAATAGCATGGTCAACTGACACATCAAATGGATTAAAAGCAATTGAACACAGGTTGTTTTATCTAGCAGCCCCCCTCTTGTTTTTATTGGTCAAAAAGTGGCCATCATTCCAGATGATGCGAATTTTTGTAATAAGTAACTTTTTGATATGCCTCTACTGTTTTGCCCATTTGGCCCATTTTTTTATCACCGAAAAGTTTTATTTCATTGACCGTACGATCAATGAAGGCATAACTCTGGAAACTTTTCATTATATAGCATACCATGGTGGCGCAAACTTTGTCGTGTTCGATGTGCACAGGCTATACTTTTCCTTTTCACTGCTATCTGCCTTTTTGTTTCTTTATTTTAATAAGGATATTTTAAAAAATAGAGTTTTCAGATATATTGTTGCCTTTACATTCATATTTGTAATCTTCTTATTGGTGTCCAAAATTGCCATCATGCTCTTGGTGGCCCTATTGTGTTACATTACCTACCAAAAGCTTAGAAAGAGCAAGGCAAAAAAGCGAATGATAATCATGTCGGTTTTCATTCTTATTATGTCTTTGGGATTTTATTTGGCAAAAACCAGGTTCCGTCAGTCCATTGAACAAATGGGGGCCATTAACGAAAAGAAGGAAGGAAGCCTAATAGAACGTTTTCAATACACAAAGTGTTCCCTGGAGCTTATTGGCGAGGCACCCGTATTTGGTTATGGCATTGGCGACATCAATACTAAAATGAAAGAAAAACTGATAAAGAATGACTTTACATTTCTTCTACATAAGGGCGTATATGACCCACATAATGAGTTTTTAAAAACGTATATCGGGTCTGGGGTTATTGGATTTTTTTTATTTTTTGGAATTTTTATATCAATTTTTCGCAGGGCATATTACAATCAGAATATTTTACTCATGATCTATACAGGAATCGTTTTTATCGTTTGTATGATTGAACCGTTTTTAAGCAGACAAGCAGGGATTTTACCCGTGCTTTTTTTTATTGGACTGCTTACCTACAATGAAAAGAATACTTTGCTGGCATGAATTTTTTAAAGCTCATCAATACTATTAGATACCTGCGCCAAAAGCAGGTTTTTTATCGACTATATTATTTGGCAAGAAAAAAGTTTGGCAATACAGCTTATAACAAACCATTGATAAAGGAAATTGAGCCATTGAAATGGAATGACCCTGTATTTTTTGCTGATTCTTTTTTTTTGGAAAAAACATTTTGCTTTCTAAATGTTTCACACCAGTTTCAGGGACAGATAGATTGGAACTATAGTGGCTTTGGAAAATTGTGGACCTATAACCTTAATTATTTTGATTTCCTCAACCAAAAAAGTATAACAACAAAAAAGGGCCTTGATTTAATCAAGGATTACATGGAGACCAAAAAGCAATTGCAAGACGGGCTTGAACCCTATCCAATTTCGTTGAGAGGGATAAACTGGATAAAGTTTCTTTCAAGAAACCAGATAAAGGACCATGCTATAAACGAAACCCTTTACAAGCACTATCAGAGGCTGTACCACAATCTGGAATACCATCTATTGGGAAACCATCTCTTGGAAAATGGATTTTCGCTATTTTTTGGAGCATACTATTTCAAGGATGAACAACTTTACCAAAAGGTAGAATCTATTCTAAAAACAGAATTGGAGGAACAGGTTTTGAACGATGGTGCCCACTTTGAGCTGTCTCCCATGTACCATCAGATTTTATTGCATCGTTTACTGGACTGTATAAATCTTGCCCAATCAAATCCTTGGAGGTCTGACAGACTGTTACCATTATTAAAGGAGAAGGTTGTAAAAATGCTTTCATGGCTTCAAACGGCAACTTTTTCCAACGGCAATATTCCTATGGTAAATGATAGTGCTTATGAAATTGCCCCATCATCCCAAACTCTTTTTAATTATGCCAAAGAACTTGGTATTAATTGGAAATCCGGTAGATTGGATGATTCTGGATATCGAAAGTTCGAAAGGACCAATTTTGAAGTTTTTATGGACGTGGGAAATATTGGTCCAGATTATCAACTGGGTCATGCGCATTCCGATACTTTTAGTTTTGAACTGTATGTGGACCAGAAGCCAATACTTGTGGATACAGGAACTTCAACTTATGAAAAAAACCAATTAAGACAGAAAGAGCGAGAAACCGCCGCACACAATACTGTTAAAATAGGCAACAGAGAACAGACACAGGTTTGGGGTGGTTTTAGAGTGGGCAAAAGGGCCAAGGTCGTTGAACTTGAAGAAGGGGATAGTTATATTAAAGCCTCTCACAATGGATATTACCCTACCCTTCATGAAAGAGAGTTTAGGATTGAGGATAGTGGATTCAAAATAATTGATAGTATCAAAAACCAAAAAGAATGTGCAGTCGCACATTTTCATTTCCATCCAAGTATCATCAATATAGAACAAGAGGAGGATTCAGTCATTTTGCAAACAGAAGGAATTGTGATCTTTTTTAAAGGAGAGGGAATAAAGGTTTCCAATCAGTCATGCCATATTGCGGAAGGCTTCAATATCCGAAGAAGCGCAATTAAAATTGAGGTGAGTTTTAATCAAACTTTAGAGACAACCATAAGAAAAGTAAATAGATGAGAATTCTTTTTCTAACGGACAATTTCCCCCCCGAATTCAATGCCCCTGCTTCACGCACTTATGCGCACTGCAAGGAATGGGTAGAACAAGGGGCAGATGTAACGGTCATTACCGGAGCACCAAACTTCCCAAAAGGGAAGGTTTTTGAGGGCTATAAAAATAAACTGAGACAAGAAGAGTGGATCGACGGTATCAGGGTAATTCGGGTTTGGACCTATATTGCCGCCAACGAAGGCTTCATAAAAAGAATTGTGGACTATAACAGCTTTATGATTTCAGCAATATTCGCAGGTCTTTTTATAAAAACAGATTTGATTATAGCCACGTCTCCACAATTTTTTACCGCTATAGCAGGTAGATGGCTGTCCATTTTAAAAAGGAAAAAATGGATTATGGAGGTGAGGGACATTTGGCCAGAATCCATAAAAGCTGTAGGTGCTATGAAGAGCAACTTTATCATCAGGTATTTTGAGTATTTGGAAAGAAGAATGTATAAAACTGCCTATAAAATTGTTACTGTCACAGATAGCTTTAAAAAGCAATTGATTGAAACGCATAATATTCCATCCAGTAAAATAGGAGTGTTTAAAAATGGAATCGATGACTCGCTGTTTCAACCATCGCCAAAAAACCAAGAGATTTTAAAAAACCATGATTTAGAGGGAAAATTTATAATTGGGTACATAGGTACCCATGGGATGGCACATAAACTCGATTTTGTATTAATCGCCGCTAAGGAAATCAAGGACCCGAATATTCATTTTTTGTTTTTGGGCTCAGGAGCGGAGAAAGAAAATCTATTTAACCTAAAGGAAAAACTAGCATTAAAAAATGTTACGATGTTGGATTCGGTACCCAAAAATAAAGTTGGCATGTACATTTCAATCTTAGATGTAGGACTCGTAAACCTCAAGAAGTCGACAACCTTTAAATCTGTGATTCCATCAAAAATATTTGAGCTGGCGGCCATGCACAAACCTATACTCTTGGGTGTGGAAGGAGAATCTAAAGAATTGATTGAGAGCTATGGAATAGGTGAATCCTATGAACCTGAAAATAAAGAGGAATTTATAAATAAGGTGAAAAAGCTAAAAACTGAAAAAAACAAAGAATATCCGTTTGATACCTTTGTGGCTGATTTTAAAAGAAATAATATTGCAAAACAAATGCTATTGTTCATGAGTAAATAGCGTAAATTTTAAGTAAGATGAACTTTCTGGAAACAGCGGTCTTAGTTTTTATTGGATCCTTCCTCTTAGTGTATCTCACAATCCCCAAAATAATAGGTGTTGTGGAATACAAAAGGTTAATGGATGACCCAAACCAAAGAAGTTCACATAGTCGGAGAACACCAACATTGGGAGGGGTTTCCTTCTTTTTCACAATCATTATTGCTCTATTCTTTATTAAGAACTGGCACGAACATACCGAAGACATATTCATCATTCCCGGTCTCACCATCTTGTTCATTGTTGGTTTAAAGGATGATATGGTAGTACTGTCTCCCGGGTCAAAACTAATTGCTCAAGTGATTGCAATTGCTTTTATTTTGGTTAACGATAGCTTTGGAATAGAATCATTGAACGGCTTTCTCAATATCTATGAGATTCCATATTATTTATATCTGGCAATTGGAGGATTTTTAATGCTTACCATTATCAATTCGTATAACCTAATTGATGGAATAGATGGGTTGGCTTCAATAGTTGGTATAGTGATTATGGTTATTTACACCACAATTTTCTATTTGTCTAAAGAGTATTTTTTTGCATTGATAGCCATTACAATGAATGCCTGTTTAATGGCGTTTTTTGGATTCAATATATCATCAAGCAAAAAAATTTTTATGGGCGACACCGGCTCTTTAATCGTCGGGTTTATCATAAGCGTTTTGACATTGAAGTTTCTGGCCCTTGAACCAACAGCTTATGGAGAGCTTCCATTTTTGCTGGAAAATGCGCCATTGATAGCAATAAGCATTTTGATAGTTCCTCTTTTTGATACAGCGAGAGTGTTTGCGATCCGGTTGGCAAACAAAAGAGGGCCATTCTCTCCAGATAGGAACCATGTACACCATGTACTTATAGATTTTTGGGGGCTTTCCCACAAACAAGCAAGTTTTATCATAGGCTGTTTCAACATCATCTTTGTGGTGCTGTTTATTATTTTGGGAAGCAAGGCAAAGAATACAGGAATGGTGATAATGCTTGTCAGTGTTGTAATTTTTTTAGCCTATATATTTTTCAGGTACAACTACAACTTTACCACGTTAAAGCAGAAGATTCGGTTGAAAAGGAAAATAGAGTCCATTAAGGGAAAAAAGGAAAACCCTGCTAAAAACAAGAATGATCAAGAATGAAAAAAACACTAATAACCGGAGCTGCAGGGTTTTTAGGCTCACACCTTTGTGATCGGTTCATTGCCGAAGGCCACCATGTTATTGGCATGGATAACCTGATTACAGGGGATATCAAGAACATAGAGCACCTGTTCCACCTAAAGCGGTTTGAATTTTTTCATCACGATGTTACCAAATTTGTCCATGTTCCGGGCAAGATGGATTATATCCTTCATTTTGCATCTCCTGCAAGTCCAATCGACTATTTAAAGATTCCCATCGAAACTCTCAAAGTTGGTTCCTTGGGAACACTCAATCTTTTGGGATTGGCCAGAGATCACGGAGCACGCATTTTAGTCGCCTCCACATCCGAGGTGTATGGTGACCCGTTGGTACATCCCCAGAATGAGGAATATTACGGAAACGTGAGTCCCATTGGGCCGCGAGGAGTATATGATGAGGCCAAACGCT
>CESC01037524.1_pt1 | contig 23475 bp, 11 predicted proteins | sample 531131 | NCBI WGS metagenome assembly CESC01 (sample SAMEA2621295, study PRJEB7988) | marine metagenome | biome: marine biome (ENVO:00000447); feature: mesopelagic zone (ENVO:00000213); material: "saline water (ENVO:00002010), including plankton (ENVO:xxxxxxxx)" | depth 800 m
TGGATAACCTGCAGCCCGGCCTCAACCTGATTCACGGCCCCAATGAGTCCGGCAAAAGCACGCTGGTACGTGCCATCCGTGCCGCTTTTTTCGAGCGTTATCGGTCCACAGCGGTGGACGACCTGCGTCCCTGGGGCGACTCCGCCGCGGCTCCCACCATCGAGCTGGATTTCGAGCACGAGGGCCGTGCCTGGCGCCTGACCAAGAGCTTTCTCCAGCGCAAGCGGTGCGACCTGGTTGTTGGCACCGAGACCTACAGTGAAGACGATGCGGAAGAAAAACTGGCCGAACTGTTGGGCTACCAGTACCCGAAACGGGGCGCCAGCAAAGCCGAACACTGGGGCATACCGGGATTGCTGTGGGTGGAGCAGGGCACCGGGCAGGACATTGAGCAGGCCATAGAACATGCCGGAGATCATCTGAAGTCCGCGCTGAATTCCATGGTCGGTGAGGTGGCCAGTTCCGGCGGCGACGACCTGATCGAAACGGTTCGCAGCCAGCGGGACACCCTGCTGACCGGGACGGGCAAGCCCCGAGGCGATTACCTGAAACTGGAAAAAGACCGCGCCCAATACGTAGCTGAAATTGAAGAACTGAAGGAGCGGGTACACAAATACCAGGAGCAGGTCGACCGGCTTGGCAAACTGACCCATGACTATGATCAGGCCGAGGCCGAGCGCCCCTGGGAAGACGCCCAGCGCCAGCTGGAGGAAGCCCGGGCGCGCTATCAACAGGTTGAGCGCCTGGAGCAGCAACAGAACCAAGAGAAAGCCACCCTCAGCCAGCTGCAACAAAACCACCGCCTGTTGCAGCAGAACAAGGAACACCTGGAAGGGCTAAGTCGCCAGCTTGAAGGCCGAAAAGCCGAACTGGACCGGGCGGAGCGAGACCTCTCCACCGCGGAAGCCCAAACCCCCGTGGTTACAGGCCGTTTGCAAGAAGCCAGAACCGCCTATGAGCAAGCGGAAAAGCAACGCAAACTCGCAGGCTTGCTGCAAACGCGACAGCGGCTGGAGCAGGATGTCCGCCGGCTTGAACAGCAAAAACAAGTGCTGACTCAGAACTTGACCAAAGCAAAGGAATACCAGCAGCAGTTGGAGCAGGCCAGGCAGCAAGCCCGGGAAAACCGGATTGATGCAGAGTTGGTCAAAAAGTTGCGCGCAACCGCGAACCAGCTGAACGAGGAAACCATTCGCTCACGGACCATAGCCACCCGGTTAAGCTGGCAGCTGGAGGCCGACGCATCCCTAACGCTGAACAATGAAGCGCTAACCGGCCAAGGCGAACAGCAGCTTCTGGAAGAATCCACACTGGTGATTCCCGGTGTGGGCACTCTGGGCATAACACCCGGCGGCGAAGAACTGGCCAGTACTCGCAGGAAACTCAAAACCCTTGAGGAAAGCCTGGAAGAACAGCTAAAAGCTCTCGGCGTGGAGTCTGTGGAGCAAGCAGAGGAATGTCATGCTGCCTTTGAAAACGCCAGAAGAGCCCAGAAGCATACCGAAGATTTGCTGAAATCCGTGGCACCTGCCGGCATTGAGCAACTTGTCTCCGAGCAGAACGAGGCAGAAAGCGAATTGGAGAAAGCCAAAAGCCAACTGGAAGCCACCCCAAAACCGGATCCGAGAGAGGACGTGCCGGCCCTGGAAGAAGCGGAGGCGGCGTTCGCCCAGGCTGGCAGTGCGCTGGACAAAGCCGAATCCGATGACCGTGAGCATCAGTCCAGGCTGTCTGCCCTGAAACAGGCGCGGGACAACGCCAAAACCGAATGGCAACGGCTGGCGGATGAAGAAAAGAGCCCGGAACGCCAACAGCAACTTCGCCAGATAACCGCCGATCTGGCAAACCTCGAGAAACAGCAGGCCGAACTGGAAGCCAGCCTGGAGAGCCGCGAACGGGAAATCCGCGAAGCCCGCCCAGAGTTTCTCAAGCAGGACATCGAACGCTACCAGAATGCGGTCAACCACCTTCGCCAGACCCAGGAAAACCGCGGCCGCGAACTCCGCGATATCAAAGTCAGACTGGAAGCCTGGGGCGCGGAAGGGCTGGAAGAACAGCTCAACGAGAAAGAGGCGGAGTACGACCAGTGCAACCGCCGCTATCAGGAACTGCACCGCCGCGCCCAGGCGCTGGATCTGCTGCTGAACCTGCTCACCGAAAAGCGCCAGGCCCTGACGCGTCGACTGCAGGCGCCGCTGCAAAAACACCTCAACCATTACCTATCGGTGCTTTTCCCGGAAGCCTCCCTGGAAGTGGACGAACAGCTACGCCCGGGCACCTTCAGCCGGGGCTCCGAACTGGGACAGATCACTGAACTGAGCTTTGGCGCCCGGGAACAGATGGGCCTGATCAGCCGCCTGGCCTATGCTGATCTGCTGCGCGAAGCCGGAAGGCCGACCTTAGTAATACTGGACGACACCCTGGTGCACAGTGACAGTGACCGGCTCGAGGACATGAAGCGCATCCTGTTTGATGCGGCCAGCCGGCATCAGATTCTGCTGTTTACCTGCCATCCGGAGAAGTGGCAGGACTTGGGGGTGCCGCCGGTGGATATTCAGGCATCGAAGGAACAGGGCGCTCCGTCCCTCTAGACGAACAAGGAATAGCCAATGTCCAACACTGCGGTCCGCTACCTGACCATGCTCCGGATGGTACCCCGGTACCCGAAAGCCATCACCACAACCGAGTTGGCGAACCGACTTGATGGGCAGGGTTTCACCGTAACCATGCGCTCAATCCAGCGGGATCTGGAGAAACTGAGCACGGACTTCCCGCTTCTGGTGGATGAAACCAGCCGGCCTTTCCAGTGGTCGTTTGACCGCGAAGCGACTATGGACATTATCCCGGCTCTGGATTTACCGGCTGCACTGACTTTTGAGCTAGCAAGGGCCTACCTAAGGCCCATGCTTCCACCGAGGGCTCTATCGCACCTGAAGCCCCATTTTGATGAGGCCCATCGGACCCTGCTGCGTGAACGTAATCCGTTGGGGCAGTGGCCAAACCGGGTGAGGGTCATCAATCGCGGCCTGGGTGGAAAACGGCCTGATATCGATGCTGATGTCCTGGAAACAGTCACCGAAGCTTTGCTGCGAGAATACCGGTGCAAGCTTACCTACCAGGCCCGCAACTGGCCGGAACCGGCAGAAATAGTGGTACATCCGTTCGGTTTGATCTTTCGGGATCCAAACGTATATCTGATTGGTACCATCGACGGGAGGGAAGGTATTCGCCAATTAGTTCTGCACAGGGCGACGGCCGGAGAGTTGGTGGAAGAGCCCCTTGAGCGGCCGGATGATTTTGATCTGGACCTGTATATCTCCTCTGGTGCGATGGGAATTCTCCACTCCCGTAAACCGGTGTTCCTGCATCTACGCTGTGACAAGCCCGTACTAAATCATCTAATTGAATCGCCGTTGGGCTTCGACCAGGTTACAACCGACATCGACACGAACACGTTTGAAATTACGGTAACCGTTGGCGATACCCAGGACTTACGCTGGTGGCTTACGGCTCAGGCGGTGCACTGCGACATTGTCGAACCGGCTTGGCTGAGAAAGGAGATAGCTGCCACCCTTGAGCAGGGCCTGGAACGCACGAGATTCAAAGATTAAAAATTCATGTTGAAACAGATATGACTGAATGCGAGTCACGAATACCCCGACTTAACGGCCTAGTCGTTTCTCTGCTTCAGCATATGCAACCTCCCAACTGGCCCGACACGTCGGCAAACCATCAGGCCCTAGCGGTGGCACGTCGAGCTCCTTACGACGAGCATTAACACGTTCTGTGTATTCCTCGCTCATTGGATTGATGCCACGGCGACGGTCATGGGCGTCAGCGTTCGAGTCCATCATGAAATCGTACTCCTCAGGGACCAGCTCTGAGTGAATCTCCTTTGCCAGAGCCATAATCCGCTGCTTCCGTTTAAATTCCTGAAGCTCTTCCGGCGACAAATTTTCATAGGTTTCTCGCAACTTCCTCGCTTCTTCCTTCTTTGCTTTGTTCATAACTGTTGCTCCATGGTTGATAGGTATAAAAAGCATACAACAGAGAGGCGACGTTAACTGTCGCATCCATCGGCAACAATAATCAGATATGGAAAGGAGGATCGGCATGATATCCAAGCACAGCCTAGAGCAAATCTCCCAGGCCCTGTTCGAAACCGACCCCATGAACACCGGCTGCAAGGAAAACGAGTGCTTTGACGAATACGATCGTGTTGCGAGTGATATTGCAGACAGGCTTGCGGAAGGAGAGAGCATTGAGGAGGCCCTGAGCACAGAAATCTCAGAGTGGTTTTTCGATGGAGGGCAGTGTGACCAGAGCCGGCTTCAACCGGTTCTTGAGCGATTGGGTGAGGAGGCGCAATGATCGAAAACTTCAAAACCGACCTAGTGATGCGCGTAGCCGCCATACCACATGATGAAATTTTGAGGGCGATGGGCTACCAGAAACCTACGTCCGCAAACCTGGAGCGCCTCCAGAACGTGCTGGATGATCCAGAGTTTGGCCTGAACGACGGCGGATTCGATTTCAAATACAGCAGTGAAGGATTCCTGCGGGCAATGTGCGTGGTCACGGGGATGAATATGGCTTTGGCCGACCAACGTATCTGCCGGATCAAGAAATACCTGGAGGAGGAGCGAGAGGCGTTCAAGCCATACCTATGGGTTGATACCGGCTTCAAGAGGACGAGCCAGCCCATATTTGCCCTGGCTATTTGTGAACATCAGCGTTATCTGGACTTTCCGAAAGGCTTCTGGCGGCTCTCTATCGACCGGCAACTGGGCCGCGCTCAGTGTCGTGTCCGCGAACATGTTTATGAATCCGGCGGGGAGCTTGGAATCTGGGGACATATCAAGCAGTATTGGTTTTATTACAAAAAGAACGCAGCCTATCTATTGGCCTGGAATGGCGAGGTGATTGGCAAACACGAAGGGCCAGTGCCCAGTCAGACAACGGGGACTAGAGAGCTGGAAGTTATCTCTCTAGTGACTCGCGAAGCCCAGCAGTAAAGCCTAAGGAAGCAGCAACGATGTACGACCTGATTGGCGATATCCACGGCTATGCGATCGAACTCAAAGCGCTACTTGGCAAGATGGACTACGAGGAAATCGACGGCGTCTGGCAGCATCCGGAACGGAAAGTGATCTTTCTGGGTGACTTTGTAGACCGTGGGCCTCGGCAGGTTGAGACAGTCCAGATTGCAAGAAGCATGGTGGATGGCGGTCATGCGCTCGCGGTCATGGGCAACCATGAATTCAACGCGGTTGCCTGGGCAACAGAGGACCCGGAACAGCCCACTCAACACCTTCGCCCCCACATTGAGAAAAATCTGAAACAGCACCGCGATTTTCTGGAACAGGTTGGCGAGGACAGTGCGCTACACCGAAGCATGATTGGCTGGTTTAAGACCTTACCCATATATCTGGATTTACCGGAACTTCGAGTAGTGCACGCTTGCTGGCATCCGGAGTTTCTGAATAAAGCCAAACAGTATACGGATAAGCAGAATCGCCTGTTACCGGAAGCTTGGATAAGCAGTAGCCAGAAAGGAAGCGAAGCCTTCAACATCGTTGAGACGTTACTAAAAGGTTTGGAGATTCCTTTGCCCGACGGGGAGCACATCCATGACAAAGAGGGTAATAAACGAACCGATATACGCTCCAAGTGGTGGCGTTCCGGTAAGCTAACCTACCGTGATTTAGCGATGGTCCCCGGGGAAGAAATCGAGAAGATTCCTCATAAGCCGATCAAAGGGCACGTACTTCCCGGCTACGACGGTGAGAAACCGGTTTTCGTCGGCCACTATTGGATGAGCGGCGAACCTGCACCTCTCAGCGAACACATCGCTTGCCTGGACTACAGCGTAGCTGGCAAGCAGGGTGGAAAGCTGTGTGCTTACCGGTTTGATGGTGAATCTGCACTGAACAAAGAAAAATTTGTTTGGGTGCAACGCTCTAAAAGCAAGCTCTAAGAATCTGAATCTCTGAAGTATTTACATGAATTTACAGTCTTGAATTTGCTGGCAATACTTCAAGCGGTTATAACTTTATGCATCGCAAGAAAACCGTTGCGGAGAAATTCCCAAATAAGGACAGGAAATGGACTTCATACCGGTTTCAAACGCAGGAAAAGTTCTAGTGGGGCCGATTTCACGCTTATCCAATGCAATACTACAGTTACAGGAGCTCGGAGTTTTTCTGTTTTTCCGGTTTCCGGGCAGTATGCTCACCCTACCTTCTTGCAATCGCCAAGTTATTCGTCCCGTAAACCGGAGAATACCCGGTCTCAGATTTTGTCTTCGGCAAGTCAGGTAAAGTTATGAAGCCATTCGACCACTCTGAGTTTGAGCATGAGCGTCGTGCTTTTGCGGAATTAGTACAACGACTGCCCGACTCAGAACATTATGAATTTTATCCGAGTCTTCACATTACTGATCCCGGGCGTCGGATGTATGAATGCGATGCGCTCTTTATTTCTGAGAGCTTCGCTGCAGTCATCGAACTAAAAGATTGGCGTGGGAACATTGAAGTTGCAGGCAATTTTTGGTTCCGAGGTGGGGAAGCAAAGCGAAATCCGCACGAGGTCAATCTACCCAAGGCGAAGGTTTTTAAGTCTCTTAACGAGAAACAGCTCCCGGCGGCAAGACCGCCATTTGTCCAGTCGATCGTGGTGCTGACCTCCGAAGACTCATCGGTTGAAGGTGCAGACAGCGCCCACGAAATCATTCGTCAGCTTGACCAAAACAAGCGGCTCCCGGATCACCTGACGTTTGTGGGGATGGCGGAGCTTGCGCATTATCTAAGAGTCCGAGTGACGCGCGATCTGGCTAATGACCGTGCAACGCTTAGCTTTCAAAATTTTCGAAAGTTACGTACCTATTGGGACAAAGTCTTTGAAGTGAGTCGTCAGCGAGACGATTACGCGGATCAGATTCCAGGTTATCGCGTTCTGCATGAAGTCGAGCACAACGACCGTTTTGTCAGTTATCTGGCTGAGGCCAACCCTAAACGCGGTGACGCGCTCTATCGATTACGGGTGTTTGGATTGGCAGCCGAAACTCCGGAAGAGCAGGAGCGACAGTTTCGTAGCTTCGATGTGCTCAAACACTTAACGAATCATCCGAACATTCGTCCCGTTCATCGGCAGCCCAATGAGAAGGGGCTGGTTGTCGAGGTTTGCTCTTGGGGCGATGTCAAAACGCTCGATCAAGTTCTGGCAAACAACGAAAGTGTAAGCGCAGACTTTGCGGTGCGTGTGGTGCGCGACATCGCCGGAGCCTTGGCCCACCTTCATGACTCTGAGGCAACGCTGGTTCATCGCAACGTAACTCCGCGTAGCATCATCGTTGGACGTGACGATCACGTTGAACTCACCGACTTTGATTTGGCCTACGATCCTTTGGCCGACTATACCGTGATGGCGGACAGCTTCTCTGATTATGAGAAACGGTATTTTTCACCTGAGGCGTTGGCAGGAGAAGCGGATTTCGGTTGTGATATCTATAGCCTGGGGCAGACGTTTGCTGAACTGCTTGATAAAACAAAGGGCGAAGAGATTGGTGAGCTGCGCGAGCTCGTTCGGCGAATGACAGTTGTAGAGCTCCATGATCGACCCAAAGCGAAAGACGTGTTCAGTGAGTTATCCGAGTGGCTGGGGGAAAGTCTCCCTGAACCATCTGAAGGCGTACTCGAAGAAGAGCAAAAGGCGCCTGAAGTTGGGGATTCTTACAATACTTGGTCTCTTGTTGAGAAGCTCGGCTCTGGGGGCACCAGCGACGTTTTTTTGGGCGATAGCCACGGAATCTCAGCGGCGCTAAAGATCTTCAACTCCGATGTGTCCCGAGAAAAGGTCCTGGCAGAACGGGATTTCCTTCGGGCGGCAAAGCAAAACCGCTTTGTGGCCGACTACAGCTCGTTTTTACAGTGGAACAACAGCTACTGGTGTATCGTCGAGGAATACGTCGACGGCGATACGCTCAAAAGCCTTATTGTTGGCGGCATTCGACCAGATGCCCAGACCTTTGTTTCCGTCGCTGACCAGATCCTGCAGGGTTTAGCTGGATTGCATGAGCCAGAGGACGATGATGAAGATGGTGCGCCGGTGGCCATCGTCCACAACGATGTCACGCCCGGAAACATTATATTTAACGCTAAGAAGCAGTTCGCGAAATTGGTCGATTTCGGGTTGGCCAGTTTTGTGGGTGAAAAAGTGCCAGGAGCTACTCCAGGTTATGCGGCCCGGACTCTCATGACCAAGGAGGGGTATCTAGCGGCGACGGCGGGCGATCTCTATTCCCTGGCGGTTACCCTCGTGGAGTGGGCGACGGGCAAGCGGCCGGCTTCCGCCGCTGATGTGCCGCTCTTATTCGACAGTGATTTAACTCCGGATCAAGCCAAGCGTCTCCAGCGAACCTTGCGGTCCATGCTTGAGGTCCGAGACGATTCGACCGTTTCTGCGTCGACTAGTCGACGGGCCTTCATGAGCTTACTCGGTGAGGAAGACGAACCTGCAGAGCCTAAGCCGGCAGACGAGCCAACTCCATCAGGTCAAGGGCCAACGACGGTCTATGAAGGGCCTGCGAGACAAGAGCGAGCCGATGGCGCTGATGGATTTGTACGGTATCTCAATAGCATACACAACATTTTCGCCGATAATCGATATGCGCTGGCAGAAGCTCAGGCGACAAGCCCCTACTTCGCAGACTTGCACGTTGAGCTGGACCTTGTCTCAAGCATTCGGTCGTTGCTATCCGATCAGAGCGATGTGCTGGTGATTCTGACTGGCCACGCGGGTGATGGTAAATCGACGGTGGCGCTTGATATTTGGAAGCGCGCTTTGGGGGTTCCCAACGATCAGCCGGCGCCGAATTCGCCGAAGGAAGAAGAAACGGTCACTCTCAACGGGCATCCGCTGACGATTGTAAAGGACATGAGTGAGCTATCCGCGCATAGTCGAGCGGAAAAGTTGACCAATTCCTTCACAAAGCCCGGCAGCGCCCTAATAGTGAGCAACACCGGGCCGCTTCTAAGTTCGTTTACCGAGTTGATGGCAAAAGAAGGGCATGGACCGAGGGACGCTCAACAAAAGATCCTAGAGTGCCTGAATCAACCGCTCCCGCAGGACAAACTGTCAGACGACAACGTGCTGCAACTCGACGGTCAAAAGAGGGTATATGTGGCCAACCTCAGCATGCTGAGTAACGTCAACACAGCTGAGCGTTTGTTGTCGAAACTCGTTAGTCACCCAGGCTGGGCAGGGTGCAGCGGTTGTGCCGCGAAAGGTCGCTGTCCAATTAAGCGCAATATTGAGGTGATAAGCCAGTGCACTGACACCGTTGGCGAGCGCGTTGGAGACATATATCGTCGACTCGATGCGTATGGTCGACGCATGACCATGCGTCAGATCGCTGCTCATTTGAGTTTCAGTCTCACCGGAGGGCTGTCGTGTACCCAGATCCGGCAAAATCCGAAAACCTCACTCCGGGGCGTCTTTAGCGAAACCTTCTTTGGTCATGGCAGCACGCTCAGCGTCCAAGCGACCGACGCCTTGTCCTGCTTAAGGCAAATGGCAGATCTTCATTTTGGCATCGCGGCGTCACCTAAGTTCGATCAGCAACTGCACGAAGGTAAATTAGATGAAGTTTGGAACTATCCCGTCCAATTGAATGAGTTGAAGGCCCATTTTATTGCGCGTCTGGGCAGTTCCAACGATGGCAATGCCCGGCGAGAGATTCGGCGTCTCACCTACATGTTCGGTACGCCTCGCGAAGCGTATGAGGACTCTGCGGAGGTGTTTTTCGACGATTTTCTGCAGTCTCCGATGCTCCGAAAACTCCGCTCCTGGGCGGCAAAACAGAATCTGTCGGGCATGGAACGGCAGCGCTTTCTGAAACAAGTGCTGGGCGTGTTGATGGAGGAGTACATCGGCGCCTCTGTTCCGCGTACTCAACGCGATAGTTTGTTCATTACTCTGCGGCGCCCCGATGAGAAAGTGTTTCAGTCGGTGCAAATCGTGCTGGGCAGGATTCCGTTTGATGAATTCACCGTTGCCCTTGATGAGATTACTGGTTTGCCGGTCCTCAGACACAGCCCCACGGAAGCGAGGCTGGAACTGACGTTGCCCTTGCTCGATTACATTATCAGTAAAGATCAGGGTGAGTTAACGAGTGACTTAGACGCCATCCATGGTGCGAGCTTGGAACAGTTTCGTAGCGATCTGTTGGATCGAGCGGCCTCGTCGGCTGACAACGTTAAGCTCCTTGAGATTGACGCCCAAGGTGACCTGCGGACCCACAAATTCACGCCGATCGATGGCGGCCAGAAGTTGGTTTATCAATGATGAACATCACACGATTTCCCAATATTCCTTTTGAAAAACTGACGGACACGAATCCCTCGGTACGCGCGTTTGGGCGTCGATTTTATAAAGACCAGACACCATTGGAGTACCTAGCTGAATTTTTGTTGTGTTTTAGCTCTGAGAAGCAAAGTGAGGCCGGTAACTTAGGAAAGGGGCTGCCGGATCTGCCCGCTGATCTGCATGGCGAACTTAAATATTTGCCCGAGAGTCGACTGGCGGTAAAGCTTTTTTCTTTTTTCCCATCGTCAAAACTGGAGACTCGCCACAAGACCCACGTCGATCGATTCGGCCGTATGATTCAGGACCTTCAATCCAATATTGAGAGCGAGAGTGGCGAAAGCAGCGAACGGGCGGTCCGGGTACTTCAACAATTGTTCTCCGGCTTTGTGGGGGTTGCGGGCGAACGAACCTGGGTGACGCACAGCTTCATACCGGCCTCCGACTTCCTACTAGCCCGGGAAATAGACTGGCGCCATACCGACGCCAAGAAAGACCACGTTGAGGAATGGAGGGACGCCGAAAGGCATTTTTCGACCAGCAGCCATAACTTTATGGCGCGTGGCGGGGAAGTTCTGTTCTTGCAGCTATGGCACGTACTGCAGGACGCGAAGCGGGAGCAGGCCCAATGCTGGCTGAACGAGGAATACGGTTACGTGGATTGGTCCGCCGTTCGCAACCATGTCGCTGGGGGCGTGAGCCAAACCCTGTCGGCGATCGATGGGCCCATTTCGCAGCTAGGTGCGGTGATAGAGCACACCGCCCAAGACCACCCCGCAATAAAGGAAAGGCGCACAAGTGCGGCTTTTGGTTGGATCTACCAAGCCAGTTGGCGTGAGGCTGCGCTGTTTGCTTGGGAGTTGAGCAACGTGGTCTTGTCCAACCAAGACGTGCTCAAGAAAATGCGCGTACTTCAAGATCTCTGCTGTTTGCACGTCTTACGCAGTGTCTGCTTCCAAGCCGTGAGATGGGTCGGCGAACGACCAAGTGAGGGCAAGAAGCGGTTTGCCGGCGGTTACGGCTGGATCACCGTCGGTCCGAATGCCGGGGTGGGAACTGATCTCGGCAAAGCCTCTACTGCCTCGGTCGGTGCGACCGAGGAATTGCTGTATGGCGCGGTGCGCTCGAATGACCTGCCGACCTTCGCAGGCATAACGGTGGAAGAGTCCGCTTTGAAGCGCGCCGATGACCAAGGTTTCAAGCTGTTTCGATCGCTGGGCAAACAAATTGGGCTAATTGTGCCGCCCAATGGCCCCATGCGATTTACCCTGCCGGCCTCGCTGGTTGAAACCTTGGTGGCGGTGTTGCTCGAACCCGGCGAGCGTCTTCCTCTGGACGAATTCTTACAGCGCTTGTACCGCCACTTTGGTATTGCAGCGGGAGCCCCCGAAATTGAAGAGGCATTATCGACACTGAGCGCGGGCATTCGGCCGGCGGTTCCCAACGATTGTGCCGCTTGGCTCGAAGATGAGCTCAAACGGGGGGGATTCCTAATCCCCCTTTCGGATGCAACGCCTCTTGTTAAGAACCCGGCTAAGAAAACATCATGAAATTTTATACCCAGACCGTCGTCGAGTATGTAAAGGATCAGGTCGAGCGTGAGCTTGTGCAATTAACCCCGGGGGAACCGGCAGAGCTCCGCATATTTACCCAGTCAATGCCGCCTCAAGCGATCTACGCGATTTTTGAGCAACTTGAGGACTATGTAGCGTCGAAGGCCGTCAAGATCGGGTGTCACCTGAAAGTGGCTTTCGGACTCGATCAGTATTGGTTGAACAGTGGCTTCCAAAGCTATGCCGACGAATCCGATCGGCTCAAAGCGAAGGGTTGGGTGGACAGGGACGATCGTCTAACTCACTACCGCAATTTGACGGCAACACCGGAGCAGGAACTCCTATTGGTGGTTTTGGCTGGCATTGATCACGCGACAGACCGTGGGGGCTTGGCCGACTTTAACATCGTCAGCGAAAGTGTGCTTTTCCGAGAGCAGTTGGCGAGTTGTTACAATCTTTGGGCCGAACGCTTTTTAAGCGAGGCCAATCTGCCCGACATCGATGGCGGGGTGGTTCGAGATTTTAATGAGTTTTTTGAGAAGCTGTTTAAAATTCGGCCTAGTAATTTGTTCCGGCTATCAGAGTTTCTTGAAAAGAATCTGCTGCCCAACGCGATTAACTGCAATAGTGCGAGTGAAACGTTGGCGCTGGCCTATGAACACCTTCCGGTGTGGGGTATTCCGCCAATTTTTTCCCCGGCGAATCCGGCAAAGCGTTTGCCCTTGCTTGAGGACGCGTCACGGGTGTTTAAACGTGACGATTACCGGGATGCCAGCCGCAGAAAGAAAGCGCTGCAGAGCATCGAGCAGGCTAGGAAGGACTTGGCGGTCGCGCCCGAGGTAATGAATCGTACGCCCTATGGCTCAACGGATGACTTCCTCGATACCCTTGAGACCTTTGTTCAGCTGGGCACACCAGAGTCCGAAGATCGGCTTCTGCATACCGATTTTGCGCCGGTCATCAAGATCCTAAAGCAGAAGACTAGGTCAACGGCCAAGCGCCGTAATACGCCGACGCGCCTTCGGGGCTCCTCGTTTTCGAGTTTGGCGAATGCTGTCTTTTCGACGCTTGAAACTTTTACCAAGGGCTGCGGAACCGATTGGGCACCGTTCCACCTTAAGGCGATTCAAATAACCATCGAGCGGTTCGAATTGGACGCGCCTAAGCAGGACGAGGATTCGACAATCGCGGAGGACGCCTACCGTGGCTTGATAGGTGGGATCGACGGCTTTCTCAACGGCTTTGAACTGGAATTGGCTTCTGACCCGAACGACGACTGCGCCGAGAAAAAGGTTGTACCTCTGTCTGTGGTTTTTGGTCGTGATGACAAGCCTGTCCACATCACGACCAAGGGGCTTAAGGAAAGTCGGTTAACGTTTCGTGTCACTGCAGAGGCGGAAGTGAGCCGGTTGTCCGTCGACCAGTCGTTCATTTGGATCATCCCGCCCAACCACGAAGAGCGTGTTCGGCACAGTTTCGCTCAGTTCATGAACGAAGTACTTGAGAACGAGCCGACGTTGGCATTGCCCGTGATCCACATGGGCTCAGCCCTCGATGAACTTTACTTCGCGATCGACGATGAAGAAGCGCATCGTCTGCTGTCCTCTGGGATATCGTCAGGATCTTCGGTCCGAGATGTGTTGGAAGGGTTGCCCGAAGAGGAGTTAGAGGTGGAGGCGCGCGACGCGCTGCACCAACTCTCCAAAGCCTATCGCGGTTTCATCGCAGCGCTCGCGGACCAAGGATATTTTGCGGCAATCGAAAAACCATTGATCGATCTGGTGAAGAGCTACAGCACCACTGTGGACTTGGCCCTGACCAGAGATCAGCAACATCTAGCATTAGGCGACGAACTGCTGCGACGACTCTATCAGGCTTTCGTCTGTGTGCCAGAGGGTCTGTCCCCGACGAGTGCTTTTGTTCCCGCGCTGGTGGCAACGGGGATTACACCGGCGATTGCCGAAACCGTGCAAGCCAGAGAGGTGTTCTTACGCGATGGGCTTGGTGAAACGCTTCGAACCCTGCTCGAGAAGGATGCAAAAGCTGGCAAAGCGGCTTTTGACCGGTTGCTGGGGTTGGTTGAGTTGCGCCGCCCCCTTTATGGCTTGGTGTTTGACGCCTCGAAAACGCTTACGACCAATCTGCGATCTTTTGGCCTGATTCACCGCCTTGGCGAGAAGCCCAAGAAAACGCCCACCTTGGCCGCTCAGGCGGAAATGCGGTCGGAAGAAGCAACATTGGAGGAAGGGTTGTCGGCGTACCTTCGGACCACGCCCGAGTCGAAGGTGATTGAGCGTACCCTTACCGCGTATCGTAAGATTCACTCGTTTGCCGCCGACCGCCTCTCCATTTTTGCCGCGAATGTGGAAGACCTTCGCCCCATCGTGGCGGGTATCGATAGTTACATTACGGAAGAAGTCAAAGCACAGTCTGGAACGGTTGACGTTCCACTAGTGGTGACTGTGCGCGTGATTGGTCGCGGTCCTTCGGCTACCCGAGCTCAGGAAGTGTTGCGGCGCTGGCAAGAGCGTTGGAGCGGGAGCGAGGAGAGTCGTTACCGTCCTTGCAAGCTAAAGATTGCCTATCGTCCAGCGCGCACTCGCGATGAAGTGCAAAGCCTACTGAAGTCCGTCAACGGCGACCACGACATTGGGTTCTTATTTGACTTCCTCAATGATCAATGCGGCGGCGACTCGGTGGTTCCGGCGCAGCCCTTCCAGATTGATTGGGCGACGGGCCAAGTCGGGAAATTCCCAATTTGCGAACACCCAAGGCTGGCGAGCCCGACTGACCCCAATTTGCGTCGGGGCTTGGTCAGTAATCGGCGGTTTAAGGTGGCCGCGCGTCATGCCGAAATAACGGCTCGTCTCAAAAACCCTGACCATCCTGGCAGCAATCATGTGATTTTTAATCAGGTGGAGTATGGCGACTTAGAGCAGAAATTCACCCAAGAGATGCATCGCTGTTGTCGGTGGGTGACCTGCGTTGATCGGTTTGTCGACAAGGCTCTAATCCTCAATGACGGCAGTGAACCGCACGATCAGCGAAAGCTGGTTGGTTTTGCCTCTGGCGTGGGCTCGTATGGTGAGCTTAATCTGACGCTGTCCACCGAAAGCAACACCACCGGGGAGCTGGCTCGGGGGGTCAGTGAACGGTTGGGGCACATTTATCAGGATTGGTCGGCGGACCAGTGCAATACCGTCGCTCACAAACTTATGGACGAGGCGCAATCGGTTACTGGACTGTCGCTTGTCAGTGCTTTGGGGAACGAAGGGGTGATGCGAGATGTCATCGGTTACGCCATGGCCAATCGCCTCTACCTAGATCGAAAGGTCTCTATGGTGGCCGCTGCCTTGCCGTTGGACTCATTTGTTCATTGGTTTGACGGCGCAGCGGGCGGTCTCCGGCCTGACCTGCTGCTGCTTGAGGCCAGAGTGGAACACGGCACGCTGGTGATCGATGCCACCGTGGTGGAGTGCAAGGTTGGTCAAGAGTCAAATCATCATGTGGATGAGTCGGTGACCCAGGCCGCAGCAGGACTGACTCACCTGAGCAGCTTGTTTCTGCCCGTCAGTGCGGAGGCTTCGCCTGCGTCGTTTGATCGACGCTATTGGTGGGCGCAGCTTCATCGCGCGCTGGTGGTGCGTAATGTCAGGCCGATCAAACCGTCCGATAAAAACGACGTAGAACATGCTCTCGAACAGATGGCTGAGGGGCACTTTGTCATCAATTGGCGTGCGGTTGGAGCAACGTTTTGGACCAACGATCAGCGGTCGGTGGAAGACGGCTTCTCGTTGCGAAGAGATCGTTCGGCCGGCAACTTGTCCCTGGGCGATGGCCAACATTCGCTGGAGGTGTATCACGCGTCCATTGGCCAAAAGGCGGCGCTCGACGCGCTGCTTAACGACGGAAAGGACGTAAAGTCCCAGATATGGCCATCTACTGCCGCCCAAGTGGGGCAGTTTACGGAAGTGCCGAGCCGCGAAATGGTTTCGGATGTCTCGGCCACTGAGGCGGTCCAATCGCCGGGGGGCTCAGAGCCTGATCAACCGGCTGACGGCCCGGCCTTGCCGCACGACGAGGCGCCCCAACCGGAGCGTAAGACACCGGCCCCGAGCGCCTATGGGCCGGAGCCCCGTCAACCGGTGGCCGATCCAAAAACCACGGTTGCGCCGCCTCAACAGCCTGCACCGGCTGATCCTGACAAAGCACCATCGCCGGGGGCTCCCGAGCGGTTCTTAATTGGGCAGGAGCTCACCGCACACGGCGGAGAAGGCCAACCCGTTTATTGGGAATTTGGCCATCATCAGTTGCCCAACCGGCACTTATTGGTCTTTGGCGGCTCGGGTAATGGAAAGACTTACGCCATTCAAGCCCTACTGCTGGAAATGGCGAAGGCCAAACAGAATTCGCTGGTCATTGATTACACCGACGGTTTTCTACCTCGGCATCTGGAAAGCGAGCTCTTGGAGGTCGCCCAGCCCCAAAGCTACGCCGTGGCCGCAGGTACGAAACTGCCGTTGGATCCGTTTAAGCCTCAGTCGGATGAGATTGAGGGCATTGGCGCGATTTTGGACAAGCCTTTCGACGTGGCAAAACGTGTTGCGAGTATTTTTACCGCGGTCTACAGCTCCTTGGGAGAGCAGCAGCGGGCCACCTTGGTCGATTACATTGAACAGGGTGTAAAAGCAGGCAACCTCACACTCGAACGCCTCTATGACCAACTCAAGGATGATGAGGAAGATCTACTGGCAAATAAAATCATGCCGCTGGCACGTACCGAGCCTTTTGGCGGGGCCAGTGAGAACGCCTGGGCCGAAATGTTTGGCGATTCACAGAGCTTGGTAAAGATTCTTCAGCTCGTCAGTATTCCTTCCGAAATTCAGCGTCTGATCATTGAGTTTGTACTCTGGGATCTTTGGGATTTCATAAAACGGACCGGCTCCAAGAATAGGCCGTTGCCGGTGGTGCTCGACGAGGTTCAGAACCTAGATCACCGAAGTGGATCCCCGTTGGAGAAATATCTGCGGGAAGGGCGGAAGTTTGGTGCCTCCATGATTTTGGCCACCCAAACTTTGAGTAATTTTAGCAGCGATGAACGGGATCGCCTGTTCCAAGCGGCCCATAAGCTGTTCTTTGCTCCGGCGTCTACCGAGCTGAAAACCTATGCCACGATCCTGAAGAATATGATCCCGCATAGCTCTGCTGACGATTGGGCGACACAGCTGTCTGCGCTGAAGAAAGGCGAGTGCCTATCGGCCGGCTATGAGCGCCGTCCAAATGGGGATCTTCGTGTCATGGTTCGTAAGGTGTCAGTGACTGCTCTAAGCGAACGATTGGGGGATGCGTCATGAGTACCGTGAAAGACCGTTTGCCGCTGAGCTTTCATATGACGTTTCAGCCGGAGCGCCACTATCTCAGTGCATTGCTGAGGTTTGCTACAGGGCAGACCGCTCCCTCGACCATCGAAACGATCTCGGAGCAAACGGGTATTCCAACCGGAAAGAGCTCGGGCAAGGTTCGGCCTCTTCTACAATACGCACGTGGCATGGGACTGATTACTACTGTTAATAAGGCCGGTGAGGGGGTTTGCGTTCAACTGACGCCCCTGGGCCAGACGGTCATTGCCGAGGACAGCTATCTGATCGAAGAAACCACTCAGTGGGCATTGCACTTGATGCTGTGCCGCGCTCGGGGAGGTGCCGAGGCGTGGCACGCGGTGTTTGTTGAGGCTCCGACGGCACTTGGTCGAGATCTGGACGACACCCAGTTTTACGCCTACCTCGATAACAAATATGGCAGCAGTCGAGATGCCGTTGGACCGCTGGTCCGCAGTTATGCCGATCCGGCCGCCCTAGGCAAAGCCGCAGCTATTCAAAAAGACGACGGACGGATTCAGCTGCGGAAGATGCCCTTACAGCCGGCGTTCTTCGATACCCTTAGTGCACTGTTGATGTTGGTCTGGGACGAGGTGTGTCCCGATCAAAGCCAAGTGGCGTTGTGCGAGCTCGAGGGGGAATGCGGGTTGATGGCTGCGGTGGGTTGGAATACCGAGGAACAAAGTGAATTCTTAGTCTCGGCCGAGAATGCCGGGCTGTTTCGGGTAGATCGGCAAACAGGAGCGCCGATATTGACCCGCCTGATGACCACGAAGGATGTGTTAGAGGGTATGTATGACCGACTTATCTAATCGTATCGAAGGTGTGCTTGTTAGAGACATCGTCCGGTTTCGGGATGACTTGTTCTTTGAAGGGGCGGTTCAGCTACGCTGGGTCAAGGATAATCCGGAACGCGCCGAGCGCGCGGCCACTAATTTCGTTTTCCACGGCCCACGCTATCACGCCGTTGATTCGAGTACTGCCGCCGACGGCTACGTCCTCAAGGATACGGCCACCTTCCTCACCAACCTCGTTGAAGAAATTGCTCAAGGCAGCGAACAGCAGGGGAATCCATTCTCGCTGGCCATCGCGGGGTATGGTTCTGGTAAGTCCCACTTGGCGGTCACCCTAGCAGAGTTATTAGCCAAGCCCACCGGGAACAACGCCACTACCATTGCCCAGAGTGTTGCTCGGGCTGATGATGAGGTTGGTCAAAAACTCTCCGCTTCGCTGACCAAGCTCGAGAACCCGGCTCTGGTGGTGCCGCTCGACGGTATGGCCAACTTCAACTTGGGCTCGGAGATTGCTCGGCAGATCATCCTGCAGCTCAAGAGTGCGGGCTGCGACCTCTCGGCCATCGAAGAGTTATCCCCGCGGTTCAACATTGCGGCGAATTTTGTCCGGCGCAACTATGCCCTGCGCCAATCCGATTTCGACCAAGCGCTGCCTGGGTTGGATGAGCTAGCGATCATCGAGCGTCTCAAGGAACGGGATGAGTCGACCTATACGGCCGTTGACGGTCTCTACGAATCTGCCAACGGCGCTCACATTCCGGTCGAAGGCAACGAATCGATCCAAGATCTAATTGCCGTCGTTACCACACATTATTGCCAGGGCAATGGGCCTTTCAGTGGCTTGTTTATCTTATTTGATGAATTCGGTCGCTTTTTGGAGTATGCCGCAGAGCATCCGCATTTGGCAGGGGATTCGGCCCTTCAACAGCTGTTCCAAGGTATTCAGGACGCCGGCGGCCGGGCACGGTTCTTAGGCTTCATTCAGTACGATCTGAAGGCCTATGTGAGCCGAGTGAAGCAAAAGGATTCTATGCACCTCCAGCGCTACATCACGCGCTTTGAGGCGGCCAAAAAATCTTATCTCTCAACCAACCTTGAAACTCTGTTTGCGCACTTAATCGAGAAAAAACAGGCTGGCTTCGTTGAGCAGAGCGTTCTTCAGAACATCCACGTTGAAGCGGAACACGGCCTATTGTTGCAGGCCGTACCCGAGGCCAATCGGTTCCCAGTTTGGAAGGACGTCGACAAATTCAAGCACGTTATCGCCTCGGGATGTTGGCCGTTGCATCCGTTTGCGGTTTGGTTTTTGACCCGGCAACAGGATGTGGTGCAGTCGCGTTCGGCTCTCAACATTGCCAAAGAAGCCATCGAGCGACTTGGCGAGCAGCCTTGTCTGTCCGGGAACAACGTACCAACCTCGATCTCGGCGGCGGACCTGCTGCTCAACGGGATGCTGCCGGAGTTCGTATTGGCCGATCAAGAGCGCGGTGGAACCGTGGCCGAAACCCTGCAGGGTATTATGGAAGAGCGCAAGGCTCTATTAAGCCACCCAGCCCGACAAGTTTTGGCCGCCTCGGCGGTGGGTCTGAAGCTTGGCGTCCGTCTTCCCAGTCGTGAGATTTACAACTATTTCTTACGTCTCACAGCTGGCGTGTCCGAAAAGGTATTGAACCAAACCTTAGCCAACCTGACCGACGACCTGGGCGTGTTGGAGTGGAACTCGGATTTCGGCCAGTACGAGCTGGTACAAGATGCCGCCACTCGTGGTCAATTCATGCGCCTAATGCGCAGTCGTTGCAGTGATCCCAACATTGCCGATGCTGGGAAACTGTTTACTAATTTTGGTCGAACGCTCTGCAACCTGACGTACGTTGAGACAAGTTTCGCGCCAGAGCAATCAATCACCACTCAAGATTGGCAGTTTGATCCGATATTTGCCTCGTCGACGACTATTACAGAGACCATCGGTAATGCCTTTAGAGATTGGTCCCGTGTTTCCGATGTTAATGAGGCCAAGGGCCGCATCATTTACACTTATGTGTCCTGTGATGAGTCCTTGGCGTCAGTAAAGGACACGGTCGCAGACGCGTTCGACCATGAACTCACCCGAATGGGCATCGCCAAAGCGCCGATCTGGGTTGTTTATCTTCCAGATTCGCAGGATCGCTTGGCCGAGGCACTGACGCGCCATTGGGTGTTGGAGCATGGATTGTCGGCCGAGGATAAAGAGCGGTATCGCCGTTTCGTGGCCACCGAGCTTGATCGCGCCAAAAGCGTTGCCCAAGAAGTGACCGCGGCCTCACTGACTGAGGGGCATCGTCAGGCCGCGGGCTTTGGCGCACTGAACGCACGGCGGTTAACGAAAGCGGGCCAAGAAATCTTTGTCGCGTGCTACCCAAACGTTATTCCCTTCCCATTCGACGGATTTGCAACCGGATCCGGCGCCGGTAGTCAGGCCAAGAAAGACGGTTTAGAGTTGGTTCGCGCGCTCATGAAGGGTGAGCTCAACGACGAGTGGATTCAATCCCGACCCTCCAGGCTTCGGAATCGTGCAGCCAACGTGCTCGGCAGTGCGTGGCGGATCTTGGACCAAGGGGGCAATGTGTCCAGTGTGCCCGGCAACCCGAGGGTTAAAGCGGTGCTGGAGCAGATGGATGCGTGGCATAAGAAAGATCCTGAACGGACTTTGGAGCAGACGCGACAAGTGCTGTTTTCGCCGCCGTTTGGTTTGAACGTAGCCTCTGCCGCCCTGTTATTGGGGCTCTTCTTGGGCCGCCGAGTCCCACGCTGGCGGATCTCGGTGGCGGGGGAGGCCCGCGATGTATCGACGTGGCTCGGGACCGCCCTGAAAACGTCTGACTTCGATCCAAAAGTCCTGGCGCAATCGACTTTGCAAGTGATCAGTGAAGGAGCGCTGGAGCGCTGGCAGGGTCTGATCGATCGTTGGCAAAATGCCACTCGGCATAAGGAGCGGCTGGAGTTCCATCGCCAAGCCCGGCTAATGGAGAAAGAGGACCCTGTTCCGGAGGAGCTTCTTTACAGGTTCGACACGCTTGTCGCTGAGGCTCAGACTTCCCAAACGCAATTGCAGGCATTCGAGCATCGTTCGGAAGAGATCCAGCGGGAGCTTGAACGCCGCTTGCGTAAAGAAAACTCCATTGACGGCTTAGCAGCGTGCGATCGAATTCTCGGCTTCCATGACCTTGTTACTAATGGAGAATGGGAAGACTCGCACATTGAAGAGGTTGAGAGCCTGTTGCAGGTGGCTCGACAATGGGTGGCTCAGGAAGGGGAGCGCTGGATCGAGCGTGCGGTGTGTCGCACGCCGCAGCAAGTGGCTGACTACCGAAAACAGATGGAGAAGGCCGAGAGCACTCTTAAAAAGTTGGAGCTGCCAAAATTGGCGACGGCTGCTGAACAGCAGAAGATCCACTCTATTTCCCATGTGGAAGAGCGGTTTCAATACCAAAGCGCCTTGGCCGACGCAAAGCAATTGGTGGAGGTCACGGCGATATCATCGCAATCCCCGATTGTAGAGTTGGAAGGTCTCCGTGACAAAGTGAGGCGGTTCATCGACCTCCTTGTGGAGGGCAGCCGGGTCCTCAAAGATCCGGAAGTCGATGACCTGATAAACCAACTCAAGAGCCTCGATGCAAAAGCGTCGGAGCAGGTTGCTGAACACCGAGAAGCTCTGGCCCAATTGTACGATGCAGAAATCCATTCTCTGGATTCGGCCTACCAGCTGCGCTCCCAAGTTAACCGGCTTCGGGATGTTTTTGCCGCACAACGGGACTTAGGCGACATCGAAGATGCCCGACGTCAGCTCGATAAGGTGTGCGCGGATTTTGAGGCGTGGACCGAAATTTCAGGCGGCCCTGAGCAGATCGAAATGATCTTGACGCGAGCGATTGCTGCGCGATGTGAAGAGCTCGAACGCTGGTGCGAGGAAGAAGAAGTTGAGCCGCTCTGGAGCTTTCAAGAGATTTACGAACGCTTCGCGAGCCAGCGTGTTGCAGAGGTGCGGGAGAAAGCCACGCTCTGGGCGCGAGGGTTTATTCCCACTGAGGATGCTATTCAGAAGCTGTCGCTGGACGACGCCCGCCAAAAACACAGGGTTTTGGAACACGAATTGCCGTCTTATCTTGGTCAGCCAGAACATGAGAAAGTTAACGCGGCTCGTGGGCTGTTATCAAACCGGATTGCCCAGCTAGAGCACATCAAAATCCGTGAAGCGGCCCAGAACTGGTTGAAACAGTTTGCTGGGCTTGAGCAGCAAGCGGCTCAGTTGTCTCGGACAGAGTGCGAGCAACGACTGGGCGAACTACGGGCGTCACCTGAAGGCTTGCTGCCGAAAGAACAGGAAAACCTGGAAGCGCTGATCTCCTGTGTCGAGGGACGTCTCGATGAGCTCGATCTCACCGACATTTTGACTCGCATTAGACGATTAAAGCCTGATGTGTTGCGAGATTTGATGAAGCATTTGGGCGAACATCTCGATAGTTTTAAATAGTAGACCAATTTATAGCCGTACCATCGAGGTGAAAGGGGCCACAGATTGAATGAGCAGACAGGTTCGTCATCTTAAAATTGAATAATTATTGGCAAATAAATTTCTTAGAGTTTTGAGGTTGTATTTATGGAGCTAAAAGGCGCTGAAATCCGAGATTTCTATAGACTGACTGCGGACATGCCAAGTGGTGGAGCAACTCTGAAATTCCCTAAAAAAGTTAAAATCCCCCACTACCAGCGCCCATATAAATGGGAATCAGAAAATATTGAAAAGCTGATTGATGATTGGTGTTCAGAGCAGGGCGACCAGTATTTTGCTGGATCCATTGTTACTGTAAATAATGAAAGCAGGGAGCTGCATGAGTTAATAGATGGGCAGCAGCGGTATACAACGATTTATCTCGCAAATTTCGTTAGGTTCTTAGTTTCTCGCGTAGCGCTTAGACAAGCTATTTCTGAGACGACGAAGATTGTTCATGTCAACAAATTAGTGGAAAGCTATTCCGAGGCGGCTCGATTTCTCTTTCTGAATCTACCAGCTGATGATTATCCGTTAGAGAAAGAATTGGACGATTTGCAAAAAATGGTGAACTCTGAGCTCGAAGAATTTGAGGATGAAGCTAAGTTTGCAGAGACCAAGAAAAAATTACTGAGTTTCATCGGGCTCCCGAATGGAGTTGAGGGGGAGGAAGAATACCTAAAAAATCATTTTGATTGCCTAGAAAGTTTCTTGAAAGAAAAAGCATTAGCACTTTCATATGATCGTACGTCTTTTGATTCAGCCATTGAGTCAAGCCTTAAGCGTTGTTGTCTTTATCTCCACGAGCATCAGAAGCCGTGGACTTCCCCCAATAAAATGGACACGCCCCATCAGTTAGT
>CESC01093952.1_pt1 | contig 22530 bp, 18 predicted proteins | sample 531131 | NCBI WGS metagenome assembly CESC01 (sample SAMEA2621295, study PRJEB7988) | marine metagenome | biome: marine biome (ENVO:00000447); feature: mesopelagic zone (ENVO:00000213); material: "saline water (ENVO:00002010), including plankton (ENVO:xxxxxxxx)" | depth 800 m
CGCTCCAAGTAATATGAGACCGCTATACCCGACCAAGATCTGGGCAATGGATACCTTTCCGTTTACGACGATCATCAGTGGCATGTATAGCGTACCGAGCGTGATCCCGGTGATGAAAACAAGCGCAGCCAAGAACTTGCCAAGTACAATTTCCCAATCTCGGACCGGTGAAGTGTTGAGCAGAACTTGAGTACCCAGCTGGCGTTCCTCAGCGATGAGACGGACAGAGAGCACCAAGGAAGCGATCACGGTTAAGCCACTAGTGGTATAGAAGAAGATCGCGAGTACCTGTCCTGAAACTCGCGCCTCAGCCTCAGGGCCCAGTGCCTGAGTGTAGAACAATAGGCCATCAAGCATGAGTACCGTGGCCGCCAGGATATAGCCCACCGAGGACCTGAGGTACGCATTGATTTCGCGTTGGAAAATCACACGTAGACCGTTCATCTCAGTTTATCTTCTGTCCGAGTAGCTCGACAAAGAGGCTCTCTAGCTCGTTAGACCTCAGCTCCAGACGAACAACATCATGCCCGGATTTCACAAGACTCCTGCTGAGGCTCCCTCGGCAGTCGCTTGGACTTTGCACTGAGAGCGTCAACGATTGGCCATCCTGCTGAACCACTTCTACGCTGGTGATATCGGGAAGCCCTTGAACAAAGTGGACCAGGTCCTCGGCCCGGGTATCGGGTGCCATACGCGCACCAAGCATGATCCGATACGTGCCCGACAAGTTAGCAGAGATCTCGTCCTCAGATCCCGAAGCGATAAGCTCACCTTGATTCAATACGAATACTCGATCACATGTTTGGCTTATCTCAGTGAGCACATGGCTGGATACTAAGATCGTATGTTCTTCCTTGAGTCTCATGATAAGCCCACGCAACTCTAGTACCTGAACTGGATCAAGACCTTTTGTTGGTTCATCTAAAATCAATAGCTCAGGCTCATGTATGATCGCCTGGGCGATGCCAACACGTTGGCGATATCCATGGGAAAGGTTTTGAGTGAACTCGTCATGCACAGGCGTCAATTGTGTGTACTCCTCAACTTCGCGCACGCGGTTGTCCACCCTATCCGGACTAAGTCCCTTAATCTGCCCGACGAATTTCAGGTACTCCCCGACAGCCATGTCTCTGTAGAGAGGAGGAGTTTCCGGAAGGTAGCCTATCTTTTTTCGGACTGCGTGAGGATTTGCTGCAACATTAATACCTGCGATCTCAACTTCACCCGTAGACGAGCGTAGATCAGTAGCAAGTATCCTGAGAAGTGTGGTCTTACCCGCACCGTTTAGACCCAAAAAGCCCACCGCACCACCCGGCGGTATCTCGAATGAGACAGGTCCGAGTGCTCTCTTTTCGCCGAAGTACTTCCTGACCTCAGTGAGTTGAATCATATGCCACCAGCACTTCAGAGCGACTTGAGAAAACGCAGCAGCATCATCTGCGCTTGAGGAGCGAGTCCCTGGAACCGAACCCGGGCTAGTATCGCTTCACCCGAATGTCGATCGATAACCTCAACAAGATCCGTCACACTCCCGTCATGAAGGAAGTGCTCACGATATCTGAGACCCCAAAGGGGAGGGGTACGGAACTCTCCTGGAAGAGCATCGGGACCACAAAGGTCCCCCACCCCATTCCCAAAGTCGTGTAACAAGAGATCAGAGTAGAGTCGAATGACCTGGTCCCTGAGTGCTGGTTCTTCTGCGTTCCCGGTACGGAGTTCAGGGCGGTGGCACTGAGTACATCCAATCTGATCAAAGAGTGCTTCACCTTGGGATACACTGTCCGCCGCTGGCCCACGACCCAAGAACTCTGGAGCAGGCGCTCCCAGAAAGCGGACATAGTCTGTTAATAGTCCCAGTGTCTCAGCATCGATCTCTGGATCAGGCATCGGGTCTACACCCTCTGGAATAGGTACGCCATTCCTAGCCTCTTCTTCCGGATATCTAGGGGTCGTGAAACCGAGCTCAAATCGGAGAGCACTCTCAACAAAATCCTCTACGCTCGCCGCATCACCCTTGCGGCCAAACCTAGCTGAGCGTTGATCAGCCATGCGTGGCAGCCTTCCGGAAATACCGTCCCCGTCCCGGTCTTCTGGATCAGCGATGGACAATAGAACCGAATCCGGAATTGCCTCAATAAGACCCAGGCCAAAAAGAGATGGGGCGGTAACATAACCGCTGTCGGTGGCTTCCAGTGGAACATCTTCAGCTCCAAACCCGTGGGCAGCAAAAAGCTCAGTCACCCGAAGCTGAATATTGTCACCACCCAAGGCCTCAAGGCGATCACATCGACCGTCCATGAATCGTGTCGCTTTCAAGACCCGGACTGATGCAGAACTCGCTCCACCAACAGTCGGCCTATCATGACAACTACTGCAGCGGTCCTGGTTGTAAAGGGGGCCCAAGCCTTCGTCCTGTGTCGCAATACGTTCGAATAAGGCACGACCCAGCAAGAAACGGCCTCTGTTTGCATCGGATAAAGCAGGTATCGCTTCCCCAGGTAGGATGGCTGAAACAGGTGCATCAGATGCAGTGCATGCAGCCACAGCAAAGATCGCCAAGACGGGCAGGGCCTTTTGAATGATCCACCTTGCACTGCTAAAGCTTGATTCTGTCTTCATTGAGAACCCGAAGGTTCAACACCTTCCAATAAACTTCGAACTCTTAACAATGCTTTAGGGATGCTGGACTGAACCAGGGCCCAATCCACTCGCTCTAGCAACCACGCCTCGAAGAGTGGCCTTAAATTGGCTGGTACACCACGCCGCGATACTAAACTCTCCATATATCGAGTGAGCTTCGACCTCTCTGGTGCCGCCGTCTCATCGATGGCCAACTCCTGATGCCACTGGCGAACATCTGCCCGGTGACTTTCTTCCAACTGGGCTAGTATTTCTTCACTAAGTTCCAGCCCTCTCTCTCGGGCATCACTCAGTCGTATCCCCCGAACTGCAAGTTGTTCAACGAATGCTTCTAGAGACCCGTCAGGTGCAGCGACCATCTCGCGGCGGGCAGCCGAAGGAAGAGCAAGTACATACCTGGCCACCATTGCTCCTGAAAGAGTTCCGCCCTGCCAAGATCCGAGCAACAAATCAGTCCCAAGCCATGCTGAAGGGTCACCAGCGATTCCTCGTAGACTCGTAATTGCATCTGAGGATACAAGCCAACTTCTTTGCACCAACAGTCCTTGATCGGACCTTTCTTCACCTTCGGCTAGAAAGCGGTCTCTGAGGTGCAGCGCATAAAGGTCAGATACCTCTTCCAAGCGTGGGCGATGTAAAATATGAAATCCTCGACTGGTTTGGGTTACACCGGATACCTGTCCGGGCTGAAGTTGGAAAGCGACCCTGTCTAATTCTGGAGGTAATTCACCGCGGACCAGGAGCCCGAGAAGCCCACCGGCGTCCCTTGTGTCAGGATCCTCACTTTCTGATACCGCAACGCTCCAGCTACCACCTGCTATGAGTTGGTCCAGAATACGCTGGGCGGTGCGACGTTGAAGTGCCCTCTCTTCTTGAGTGGTCTCCGCTCCCACTCGTCGTAATACGTGAGCCAATAGACGATAGGAACCGTCTCGGAAGAAGCGCTCAACCACACTGGAGTCTACCACTACGGTTTCCCCGAGCCTCTCTTCTCGCTCCTGTTGGAGGATGGCTTCGTCACGTTCTAGCCAGGTCGAGAAGCGAACTACTTCCTCTCCATCAGAAAGATTTTCCTTACTGGAAACTTGAGCGATCGCAGCCGCCCCAACCCAGTGCCGCACTAAATCTTCCACTGCCGCTGAATCGAGGGGGAATGGCTGGGCCAGAACAAGAAGATCCGCTAGTCGAGTTTCCGTCAAAGTCCAATCTTCAACCCGAGCAACAATGCCACTTTGCGATTCACTTACACATCCGGTAAGCACAATCAATACAACAATGAGAGATCTCTTTAAAACAATCCGCATCTTGCCACTCATTAGATCCTGGTTGAAACCCCTTGGGAGTTGGACACTTGCTAATCCCAAAGCGCGCCGACCACTATGCGCTGGGCTCCCAGATCGGTCTTCGTGTGCCATCATGCACTTTCCAGGCAAGCAGTTATCTACATCCGGCAAATCTCTCTCCATCTCCCATTCGTCACACAACATCTACCGGGAACGTTATCTACCTAAACATCAAGGATAAAGTCGGCAATCGCCGTTCCGATGAGTCAGGGGAGATTTGCTGGGATGGAACATGTAGATTCTATACCAGCAACCTTCGTCTTTCTACACCAATATTTGGACCCTGACACGGTGAGCCACTTCGGTCATCATTAAACCTAGAAAATCTGAAACTCACTCCGGGAGCTATAGTGCAGGAGAAGAGACCTGACCCCTTCGGGGCGCTTACGACTACTGACCTCCCTGAGGGTCCTACATCCTTCTATCGCTTAGCGAAGCTTGAGAAGGAAGCGATCATCAGCTCGCTAGATCGCTTGCCTTTCTCAATACGCATCCTGCTTGAGAATACCCTGAGACATGCCGGCGGACGATACGTTTCCGAGGAGCATGTACTGGCCGTGGGCCAGTGGAGTCCTGAAAAATCCGGCGCCGATGTTCCTTTCATGCCGACACGCGTTGTGCTACAGGACTTTACCGGCGTTCCGGCAGTGGTCGACTTAGCGGCGATGCGTGACGGACTGAAGGCGTTGGGTGGCGATCCTCAGCGAATCAACCCGGTCGTTCCCGCTGACCTCGTAATTGATCACTCGGTCCAGGTAGACCACTTTGGTTTCGCTGACGCTTTCCGGCTGAATGTCGAGCGGGAATTCGAGCGGAATCGGGAACGGTACACCTTCCTCCGCTGGGCAGCGGAAGCGTTTAATAATTTCTCTGTCGTACCACCTGGTACAGGAATCGTTCACCAGGTGAATCTCGAGTACCTCGCTTCCGTCGTTCACCGGCGAGAGCACGAAGGTACCTGGCTCGCTTACCCTGATACGGTGGTTGGCACCGACTCACATACAACGATGATCAACGGCTTGGGTGTCGTGGGTTGGGGAGTAGGGGGAATCGAAGCAGAAGCTGTTGTTCTCGGGCAACCGTATTACATGCTGCTACCCGAGGTTGTGGGTGTGAAGCTCACGGGAACACTTCCCGAGGGAGCGACAGCAACAGACCTGGTACTACGTGTGACTGAGATGCTTCGCGAACACGGTGTCGTGGGCAGCTTTGTGGAATACTACGGTGCGGGACTCAGTAACTTGTCTCTGCCTGACAAGGCTACCTTGGCCAACATGTCACCCGAATACGGTGCAACCATTGGTTTTTTTCCAGTTGACCAAGCCACACTGAACTATCTACGCGGTACAGGACGCTCGGAGGAAATGGTTCAGCGTATTGACCGGATCTCGAAGGAACTCGGTCTATTTCGTACTGACGAGACACCCGACCCCTCATACACCTCTAACCTCGCACTTGATCTCTCAACCATAGAGCCGAGCCTAGCAGGACCAAGGCGACCGCAGGATCGAATCAGGATGGAGGACATGCGAGCTCAGTTCAACCAGGATTTACCAGGGCTCGTTCCGGCTGGATTCACGCTCCCAGATGGCACAAATGAACCAGAACAGTGGGAAGGCGAGAGCCTGATCGGTGGCCAAGAACGCGCAACGGCAGTAGCAAAAATGGGTGCGCCAAGTCGGGCCTCTATGGTCGAGACCGACGACGGTGATTATGAAATCGGGGATGGTACAGTTGTCATCGCCTCTATAACGAGTTGCACCAACACTTCAAATCCATCAGTAATGGTCGGGGCGGGGTTACTAGCCAAGAGAGCGGTTGAGCGGGGACTCAAGATCAAGCCCTGGGTTAAGACCGCGATGGCTCCAGGCAGTGGAGTCGTGACTGACTACCTTACCGAATCCGGGCTCTTACCCTATCTGGAAGCGCTGCGTTTCCACGTTGTCGGATACGGCTGCATGACGTGCATCGGAAACAGCGGTCCTCTCCCTGAAAAGATCCAAGAAGCTGTAGAGCAAGAAGGGTTGGTCGTGGCTTCTGTACTATCCGGGAATCGCAATTTCGAAGCTCGTATTCACCCACTTGTCCGTGCTAACTACCTCGCATCACCAGTGCTCGTAGTTGCTTATGCTCTCGCAGGAAGAGTTGATATTGACCTTTATAATGAGCCCCTAGGTCACGACCAAGAGGGACGTCCAGTTTTCCTTTCTGATATATGGCCGTCACAGGAAGAAGTTCGAGATACCGTCGCCAATGCATTGAAACCCGAGATGTTTACGAAACGCTATTCTTCAGTAACAACAGGAGACCAGAACTGGCAGGCACTTCCACTTCCAGAAGAAGGTACCCTGTATGAGTGGGATGAAGCCTCAACCTACATTTGCAGGCCACCGTTCTTTGATGGTATGGAGCTTGAAGTTCCTCCTGGCAATGACATCCAGGGAGCGCGAGTACTCGCGCTGCTCGGTCACTCCGTTACAACTGACCACATCTCCCCAGCAGGAGCGATCCCCAAATTAGAACCAGCTGGGTCGTACTTGCGGGAAAACAGTGTTGAGGTCAAAGACTTCAACACCTTCGGTTCGCGTCGCGGAAACCATGAGGTCATGATGCGTGGCACCTTCGGCAACGTGCGCATCAAGAACCTTCTTCTCGAAGGCCAGGAAGGTGGCCATACAATCCACTTCCCTACCGAAGAGGTTGTGCCGATCTATGAAGCCGCAATGCGATACCGTGATGCCGGAACACCGTTAGTGATACTCGCAGGGAAGGAGTATGGGACCGGAAGTTCACGTGACTGGGCAGCAAAAGGCACGGACCTCCTGGGTGTCCATGCGGTGATAGCAGAAAGCTACGAGAGGATTCACAGGAGTAACCTCGTCGGAATGGGAGTCCTACCCCTCGAATACGAAGACGGGGCTACCGCTGAGAGCTTGGGACTTACCGGGCACGAAACCTTCGATATTTCTGGTGTAGCCGATGGACTGGAGCCAGGCGATACAGTCGAGATTGTAGCCACCAAGACTGATGGGGTTAGAACTCGCTTCATCGCGAAAGCCAGACTCGATTCAGATATCGACGTCGAGTATTACTACAACCGCGGCATACTCCAGACTGTTCTCAGAAAGATGGCCAGAGGCGAGATGTGACGGTGTCCGCTTGTTGCTGCTCCCGTAAAGCAAGAGGAGGCCCCAGCACCTCGTGTAGGATAACCGCCCTCCTTAGCGCTTCGCGGTCCATCAATCCAAGCTGACTTCTCACAGCTGAGGGATCATCTGCTAAAGAGCCCAACCCATGCTGGAGGGATGGCGTTCGCGTAGATGGATCAGTGCCATACTCTGGGTGTGTGCTATGGATCGGGTGGACTGATGGGTCGGGCTGACGCTTTCGACTCGTCCGAACCGGCTCCCGCTGCGGCAGAGGTGTCTCCTCAACCGGATCCGGTTCTGGAAGTCTCATCGCACCAGTGATTTCCTCCCAAAGGTCGGCCGGTAAAATCTCAGTGGCCTTGCGTTCTCTTCCAGAGTCGCGGGCAAGTGGCTCTTCACTCCAAACCTCTTCTTCTTCCTGATCCCAGTCCAGCGCCACCGGTTCCCGAGCACGCTGGTTCTTCTGCTTCCTACGGAACAGGCTCCCAAAAACAAACCACAGGAACAGCCCGAGGTACATCAGAGTTTCAATATCCATCGATGCGCGCGCTTACTCTGTTTCTGTTTCTGATGTGGTTTCGTCGTCCTGGCCGGCGATGGATGTACGCATCGCCGTGTCCGCCTCAATGTTGCCGTAGCGCATGTAGTCCATCACACCGAGATGGCCCTCTCGGAATGCGTCGGCCAGTGCGAGGGGCACCTGTGCCTCAGCCCTCACGACTTCCGCCTTCATTTCCACTACGAGAGCCGTCATCTCTTGCTCCTTAGCAACGGCCATCGCACGTCGCTCTTCCGCACGTGCCTGGGCTACCCGTTTATCAGCTTCTGCCTGATCCGTCTGGAGTTCGGCCCCAATGTTCTTACCTACATCGACATCCGCGATATCAATCGACAGAATCTCAAAGGCCGTACCCGAGTCGAGCCCCTTCGAGAGAACCATCTTCGAGATCGCATCCGGATTCTCGAGCACATTCGCATGTGTATCTGCTGAACCAATCGTGGATACGATGCCCTCCCCCACTCGGGCGAGAATCGTCTCTTCACCGGCACCCCCAACGAGGCGGTCGATGTTTGCGCGCACCGTGACACGGGCGATCGCTATAAGCTGAATCCCATCTTTTGCCATCGCCGCTACTTTCGGAGTATTGATGACCTTTGGGATGACGGAGACCTGTACCGCTTCGAGAACATCACGACCAGCTAAGTCGATGGCTGCTGCCTGCGTGAAGCTCAGGTCGATTGACGCTTTATCCGCACTGATAAGCGCACCTACAACACGGTCAACCCGACCGCCTGCCAAGTAATGCGCTTCAAGTTCATTGATGTCTAAGTCTATCCCGGCCTTAGTTGCCGTGATCAGCGGACGAACTATCTGGGGCGGGGAAACCTTGCGCAGTCTCATTCCAATGAGCGAACCGATCCCAACTTTGACACTTGAGAAATTTGCCTCGACCCAGAGACGAACAGGGACCGCCCAAAGGAGGATCGAGAAAAAAATGAATGCCCCGGCAAGGAGGATCACCGGAAAAATAAATGCCATGTCTTCCATGTCTCTACTCCAATATGTGTATGCCGCCTTACAAGGCTTAGGCTTCCTCGACCTCTTGTTGCTCTGCGATAGATCTCACTATGTGACGATAACCTTCAGCGCTAAGAACCTTAACTGGGGTCCCTGCGCTAATCCATTCCGATTCCGAGACGACATCGATACGCTCGTCTCCAATGAGGGCGGTTCCTGCAGGCCGCAAGTCCGTGATCGCGGTACCGTATTTTCCGACCAGGTCACTCCGGACCTCGGCCGACTCATAGCCAATCGCGCTCGTCGTCTTCGCCGGTAGAAATATTCCGCTCTCTGCCAGTCGAGAGCTACTCGGTAAGGTGCGTATCAGTGCCCAAGCTGAGCCAATCAGCAGTAGCGTGGATGAAGTAAGAACCCAAGCCGCCCGTGTGAAATCCGGCATTGTTGGAATATTGCCCAGCAGGCTCATGTAGAGTCCAGTGAGGATCGCTACGACCCCGGCCACCCCAAAGATCCCGAAACCCGGGACAACGAACGCTTCGATCCCCAAAAGCACTAGCCCTGCCCCAACAATGAGCACGTCCTCTAGACCGGCCAGACCCACAATCATATTCGACCCGAAGAAGAGGCCCAGAGAGATAAGCCCCATCGTCCCAGCCAGGCCGAACGTAGGTGTTCTGATCTCAATCAATAGTCCGAGAAACCCTAGCGATAGGAGAAATGGGGACACCAGCGAACTAGAAAAGAAACGTACAAGATGCTCTGCCCAATTCAATTCGAGAGTCACGACTGTCGCGCCCTCATGACCAAGCTCGACAAGTAGCGCGTCGAGATCCTCGATCGCTTCCGCGTAGCCTATCTCAACGGCTTCTTCGGTCGTCAACGTAAGCAGCTTCCCGCTCTCCACGACACCATCGATTTCGATGTCTTCATCAACCATTGCGGCAGCAACCTCGGGTTCGAGTCCATTAGACTCGGCCAGTGCCCTCATCTGGCTTCGCATGGCGGAAACGATCTTCTCTGGTGCCTTTGTCCCAGTACCATCAACTGGGGTCGCCGCCCCGATCACAGATGCCGGTCGCATGTAGATACGGCTTGTCGAGAGCGCGATCAACGCACCTGCTGAGTAAGCCCGGCGATTGACGAGAGAATAGACAGGTACCTCGGAGTCCGTCAGCGCATCAGAGATGATCTCCGCGGCGTCCACCCGGCCTCCTGGGGTATCGATATCGAGTATCAAAGCAGCCGCACCTACCTCGGCTGCTTCTTTGACAGCCCTCTGGATGTACGGGGCAAGACCTAGTTCGATTTCACCGGTTACCGGTACGCGGTACACAGTACTTTCGTTCTGTACGGTTCCGGGAACCGCTAGAGCTCCCAGTGTACCCGCGATCGCGATGAGAACCATGAACTGACGACTCATTTTCCTACTCCCGTCTCACACTGGAATTGCAGTACACTCACCTTGCCTTGCTTATGAAAGCTGTGCCCTTCGCATAGTAAGCATGACCAATCGCGCTTAGTGTATCCATCTCTCCCAGTACACAAGGAGTCCAGTGAACGATCCTGATCATAGGCATAAGATGGATCATACCACTAATTTCGCGTAGCATGGAACTCGCGCCAACCCGCGTGTATACGGAGCCGCTTAAATAAAGCCAAAGACTCAGGGGATGCCGATGTCAAATCAGGTGCTGGTCCACTATGAAGTGCGTGACAAAGTCGCGGTCCTAACCCTAGACGATCCTCCCGCGAACACCTACACCCACGAGATGATGCGACAACTGGATGACCACATCATCGAGGCAAGGTTCGATAAGGGAGTTGAGGTGATCGTTATCACAGGATCGGGCGGCAAATTCTTCTGCGCAGGTGCAAATATTGGGATGCTCTCTGAAGCAGATCCTGACTGGAAGTACAGCTTCTGCCTGCACGCAAACGAAACCTTGAACCGTCTTGAGCATACCCCAAAGCTGGTGATTGCAGCGCTCAATGGGCACACAGTGGGCGGCGGTCTCGAAATTGCGATGGCGGCTGACATACGAATTGCCCGCAAAGATTCTGGGAAAGTCGGCCTACCCGAAGTAACGCTAGGGGTGCTTCCGGGAACCGGCGGTACACAGCGGTTGGTCCGTCTGGTTGGGAAATCCAAAGCAATTCAGCTGATGACAGAGGGCTCTGCTTTCGGATTCGATCAGGCGCTTGAATTGGGAATAGTCAACGAGATTTATGACCACGAAGAAGATGACTCTTTTCTCGCGGCTGTTTTGGATTACGCAGCCAAGTTCACCACACCGGGCAAGGCAAATAAGGCAGTCGGTTTAATCAAACGCTCAGCCCAGACAGGTTCGGAGATCCCCTTTGAGCTTGCCCTCACGTTAGAACGAGAACTACAGGCTCAACTCTTTGCGAGCCTCGACGCGAAAGAGGGGCTTGATGCCTATGTCGAAAAACGCAAGCCAGAATTCAAAGGTCGTTAGGAGTAAATTATGAGTGATGTGCCGGTGTTACTGCATGACCGGGACGGGTATGTCGCGATCATCACATTGAATCGACCTGAAAAACTAAACGCGCTGAATGCTGAGCTTAGAGATGCTCTACTAAACAAGCTCGATGAACTCGAGTGCGATGATGAAGTTCGAGCAGTTGTCATACATGGTGCTGGCGACAAAGCCTTTGTAGCAGGAGCTGACATCAGTGAATTCGCCGCCCGTTCACCAGAACAGCAACGGGAAGCTTTCTTTGGGCGACGCATCTACGAGGGCATCGCGGATTTTAAGAAACCAATAATCGCTGCCATTCATGGGTTCTGTATCGGCGGAGGATGTGAATTGGCACTGGCGTGCGATGTTCGTGTGGCTGATAAAACTGCGAGGATGAGCCAGGCTGAGATCCGGATTGGTTTGATTCCTGGTGGTGGCGGCACTCAACGTCTCGCACGACTTGTAGGACGTGGATGGACGACCATTATGTCCTTGACGGGAGACTTTGTCGAAGCCGAAGATGCTCACCATATCGGCTTAATCGATGTGCTCGTTGAGGAAGGCCGACACCTGGAAAAAGCACTTGAATTGGCAACCAAGATGACCCGGTGGAGCCCTGTGGCTCTTCGTTTGGCGAAGGATGCGATCCGGGTCTCGTTCGAAACACCTCTCGCAGAAGGACTCGAGTACGAAAAAGGCCGCTTCATGGATGCGTTCAAGTCAGAGGACGGCCGGGAAGGTGTCTTGGCTTTTGTTGAGAAACGCAAGCCAGAATTCAAAGGACGTTAGACCTCTCTAATGAGTCTAAGAACCGCCCGAATCCTTACGTCGATATACCTTGCCTTAGCATTGTTCTTTGTTACGTGGCCTGGCCTAAAACCGTTTGCACGCATCGAGCCACTTGTACTTGGACTACCCTTCTCGATGGCGTGGATTGCAGGATGGATCGCGGGAAGCGTTTTCGTCCTTTACGGGCTTGACCGAGTTGAGCGCCGACACCGTGATGGAGAGGGCTCCTGATGCAGCAATGGGTGGTCGTTTCAATCATTATAGGAGCGTACCTCGCACTGACCCTCACCATCGGCCTCCTAGCTGGACGAAAATCATCAGACAGTGTTACAGGCTATGTGGCTGCGGACCGGAGCTTTGGCCTACTCGTGATGTACTTCGTCACCGGTGCCTCAGTCTTCAGTGCATTCGCCTTCCTGGGCGGACCTGGCTGGGCGTACTCTCGAGGAGCAGCCGCATTCTATATCCTCGCGTACGGTGCGCTCGGGATGGCCCCATTCTATTGGGTCGGCCCAAGGGCAGCAGCGCTGGGACGTAAGTTCGGGTATGTGACACAGGCTCAACTCGTAGTGGGAAGGTTTCCCTCGCGGACTCTTTCTGCGCTTATCGCTGGCTTAAGTCTGATCGCGTTTATCCCGTACATCACCCTCCAGATGCGAGGGGCCGGAATCGTGATCGAAGCAGTGACGGACGGGAACGTTCCCATCTGGCTTGGTTCTCTAGTCGCTTACGGGATCGTGATCTTCTACGTATTGGCATCAGGAGCAATGGCGGTAGGCTGGACCAATACGTTCCAGGGCGTATTCATGGTGATCATTGCATGGTCACTCGGTTTGTACCTTCCATATCGACTCTATGGTGGCGTTACGCCGATGTTTGAGCAGATCATGGATACACGACCAGAGATGCTCGTCCCACCCGGCCTCACTGCGACCGGAGAGCCCTGGAGTTGGGGGGCCTACTCGACCTTCATCATCGTGAGTGCTGTAGGGCTAATGATGTGGCCCCATCTCTTCATGAAGGCATTCACTGCTAAAGATGACGACACGATGCGGCGTACCGTAATTCTCTTCCCAACGTTTCAACTTTTTCTTATCCCCGTCTTTTTGATTGGCTTCTCCGGCATACTCTTCACCGGTGGGCCCTCATCCGCTGACTTCATATTGCCCTACATGATACTGGAGACGGGTCTGCCTGCTGTGGTCGTAGGTCTATTCTGTGCAGGTGCTTTATCGGCGTCTATGTCTACCGGAGACGCTCTTCTTCATGCCTCGGCCTCGGTCGTTGTCGAAGACGGCATAACCCAGTTCGTGAAACTAGATGACCGTCAACGGCGGCTTCTAATGCGCATATTGGTCCTCCTGACAGGTGCGACGGCCTATTACTTTGCCCAAGATGCTGAGAGTTCACTTGTCCTACTGCTCGCAACCGCCTACGGAGTCATCTCCCAGCTCGCGCCAACAGTCATATCTGCGATGTACTGGAAACGCGCAACCACGAGCGGTGTTCTAGCTGGCTTGTTGGCAGGCACTGCCACTTCAGTCTTCTTTTATTTCAACCCGGATCTTAGGCCGTTCGACATGCACGAAGGTGTCCTAGGCTTGATTGTGCACGTACCCGTCTTGATCTCTGTAAGCCTCATGACTCCAATCCAGAATGAGAAACATCTTGCTGGATTTTTCTCTTGAGAAAAACTCGATCTCCAACTCTTCCTTTAGACGAAAAGTTAGGCTGATCGCAGCCACAAGCTGAGGGGTTAGTCGTCAGCCCTCCGGGTATCAGGACCCGTTGCGAGTGAGGCAACAACTCTCTGTGAGCCACCAACTGGCACTCGAACTCCATAAACTTCTGATGGAGGAGTAACACCTCGCACTAAGTGTGGGTTTAGGTTTCTGAGAATCCCTACATCGATCTCTAATGCCGATGCTACACGTAGGAGGGACGTTCCACTCGGCACGAAAACCAGTTCAAAATCGTACCGCTCAGTCGAAGTGACCACAAAACCATAAGCAGATGCATTGTTGCCCAATATCGTTGCCGCAATCAGACGAGGAACATACTCCCTCGTCTCCTTCGGCAAGTGGTCAACAATTTCCCAGTATAGGTTCTCATCTCCCGTTCTCCCGTCGGCATATCTCCTCAAGACTCGTTCGACCCTTCCTGGGCCAGCGTTGTAAGCTGCAGCTGCCAGATACCAGGAGCCGAAGCGCTCGTGTAGCCAGGTTAAATAATCCAATGCAGCTTCAGTTGCACCGATAGGGTCACGCCGTTCATCCACGTAACTATCCACTCGCAGCCCATACTGGAGTGCGGTCGGACTCATGAACTGCCAGAGGCCAACTGCAGAAACGTTAGATACAGCGCGTGGCTTGAGTCCAGATTCCATCATAGCCAGATATAAGAGATCCTCTGGCATGCCCTTAGCCCGCAGTGCATCACGCACCAGATCACCATAAATACCGCGCCGACTCAAGAATATCTCGAAGTCTGACTTGAGTACTGTCTGGAATAGCTCAATCCACCGCTCGACATCCTCATTAATGTGTAGTGGCAGTTCGGCCTGTACGACCTGAACCGCAGCTGGATGAGTCTCAGTGCCTTCCTGAACAGGCGTAATTCCCGCTAAACAAATGAGCGGAATAGCTACCAAGGGCATGAGATACCACCAGCGAATCAGACGATACTGCGCCGTGTTTGTTTGTCTGGACATACTCAACCTCCAGCTAACTGACTGCACGTTTTAGACCAACTAGCATAAATCGTGGGTCTCATACGTAGAGTTTCATTCTGAGCAGGGCGGGATTCAAAGCACTTGAAAGAAGAAAGAGGTCTAGCCAGAGCAGTAATCTGCCCGGGCCCGAGAGGACCTATTGGAAAATTACTCGGACGGGTACACGGAAATGACGCTGCGAGCGCGAATACGCTCAAATTTCACAACGCCGTCAACTTGCGAGAAAAGCGTATCATCTTTGCCACGACCGACGTTACGGCCCGGATGGAAGCGGGTTCCGCGTTGGCGCACTAGGATTCCTCCAGCACGGACCGGCTGCCCCCCAAACCTTTTTACGCCTAGGTGGCTCGGGTTGCTGTCCCGACCGTTTCTGCTAGATCCCCCAGCTTTCTTGTGTGCCATATGATTATCCGTCTGTCAAACTGAATTGAGCTAGCAGCTCAAGCGACGATCTCGTCGACCCTGATTTCCGTGAAGTTTTGGCGATGACCCTGCTTTTTCCGGTAGCCCTTCCTCCGTTTCCGCTTAAAGACGATCAGTTTCTTGGTTCGGCCATGCCGAATAACCTCGGCCTTGACCAAGGCACCATCAACGATAGGGGTGCCAACTTTCACATCTTCGGCACCGTCTGCAGCTAATAGCACATGATCAAATGTCACCGAGTCCCCAGGCTTGACATCAAGCGAAGGGATACGGAGCCGAGCACCAGGCTCAGCTCGAAAGTGTTTTCCACCAGTCTGGAACACCGCGTACATATAGGCTTCCTGAAGTCTTACTAAATGGCCTTCAATCTAAAGCTCGTAACTATCGACAGGTCCGGAATATTGGTCAAGGTACAACGGTAAAGAGTTAGGCTACTGCGTACTTGCTAGTGACATCAGTCTCAGAGGGCCCCGACAGAAGCCTGAATTCATCCAACCCGATAAGTGGGTCATCACGGAGACTTAGGTCTATACGAGTACGGCTGCGAAGTCTCTTCAGTAGCCCAGGTTCCTCCTCAATGACCCTCAGGGCAACTTCTGGGTGCAGGCGCACGACGATTCTTTTCTCTTCTTTAGCAGATCCTGCTCTCCGGAGACTCCGTTCAATCTGGCGTAATACCGTCGCCGGCGTATAAACACGCCCAACGCCCCTGCATGACGTGCAGACCGACGTTAACGAGTTGAAAAGTGACGGGCGCACACGCTGTCTTGTCATCTCGATCAGTCCGAGACTTGATACTTCAAACGCTTTGGTCCGAGCCCGATCACGGCCAAGGTGAGTCTTAAGCTCATGAAGAACCTGATCACGATGAGCCTGCGATTCCATGTCGATGAAATCCGCGACGATAATTCCACCGATATCTCTCAGCCGCAGCTGTTTTGCTATCTCTTGTGCCGCACCAAGGTTGGTCTGCAAGATTGTTTTCGCAGGGTCTTTTTTCTTGCCCTTCCCCGTGAATCGACCGGTATTGACGTCGATCGACACAAGGGCCTCTGTCGGCTCAATTACAATGTGCCCACCCAATTTAAGGGGAACCTTCCTCTCGAAAGCCCTTTGGATTTCTTCCCCAACCCCATACTTGTCGAAAAGGGGTTCCTCTCCTTTGTGTAAGTGCACCCGATTAGAGAGTTCTGGATCTACACTCTTCACATACTCCAAAACCTCGTTATAGATAGTCTTAGAATCGATTTTCACCGCGTCAAATTTGTCGCTAAATAGATCCCGGATCACCCCACCGATCAGTTGCGCACCACGATGCACCAGAGCCGGCGCTTCTTGGGACTTCGAACCCGCCAGGACCTTGTTCCAGCTCTCTCGGAGATGTTTGAATTCATGCTCAATCTTTTTTTCTGTCACCTCTTCACTGACAGTCCTAATAATGATTCCACCGCTGTCGCGTGGGAGAATTTTCTTTGCCATTCGGCGCAGCTTTGTTCGCTGGGCTCTGTCTTCGATTCGACGGCTCACGCCAACATTATCCGAATGCGGCATGTAAACCAGAAAGCGCCCTGGAAGAGAAATCTGGGCTGTAATCCTTGGACCCTTTGAACTGATAGGCTCTTTGGTTACCTGGACCAGGAGGGTTTGACCCTTTTGGACGTGATCCTGGATCGGTGGATATTTTCTAGTCCGAGAATGCCTCCTGCGATCACCCTTTCCGTTCTCTTCTTCAGGGTCCTCATCACGTATCAGATCAGAAACGTGTAAGAAACCAGCTTTCTCGGTGCCTATATCGACAAATGCCGCCTGAATTCCAGGAAGCACAGCTTCCACACGCCCCAAGTATATGTCCCCAAGGATCCGGTCTTGGTCGGGACGTTCCAGCATAACCTCGACTAGCTTGTCGTCTTCCAGTAGTGCCACCCAAGACTCATTGGGCATCGCACTCACGAGGATTTCTCTCCTCAATATTCTCTCCGTTGTTCAGTCACCCCTGCCTCACCCGAACCGGCACTGTCCGCGTGCCAAACCCCCTGCCCAGACCTCTGGGCAACGAATCAGGCCACCAGCCAGTATCCAGAGCGCCGGGCGCGGTTAGGTCAATATTCGAAGGTCATAATCACCCATCGGATACCGGCACTCTACCGCAGCAGGTCGACTCCAAGTTTTTACTTCAAATTTCGTTGCTGTTACCTCATTCTCTCCATCAACTGCATGAGGTGAAGCAATTATCAGCAACTTTTAATAAAATTAGCGAAAAGCCCGATAATCAGATTCTCCACGATACCGCAAATTCTCTTCATAGAAACTAACGCAGAATCGATCAGGTTCCGCATTGGAAACTCACCCCAGTGTTATTTTTCCAGCCACGGCATCCTTCATATACGGTATCTTAGATCCCCTCTGGTTAGATGATCCTCTCAGATCCAGTAGCGTTATCCTCGGAAGAAGCCGGCTCTGATTTTCTTGAGGAAATTGAGGGCAGAAACCGTATAAGAAACCCTGCCATCAGGACTATAATCGCTAATCCCGTCATCCACTGCTCATCAAAATAGATCCCTGCCAATGCAATGAAGGTACCAGCAATGAAGATTCGGATTCTCCACTCTAGGAATCGACGAGATCTTCCAGATCGGTCTAAAAAAAGGTACAGGTGCGTCTCCTAGTCGTTATGAACTCGTGCGACAAATAGCTCTTTGTCATGGTCGAACCCTGGATCACTGCTACTCATCCTGGAGTTGGAATGGCCCTATATGAGGGCCAGGATTATTCATTGAAGCTCGGAGAAGCAAACCCAAGCCTTCACGTAGTTCTTCGGGTAAGAGGATACCGTCGACGAACCCTCGGGCCGCCGCAAAACGCGCGTCGAGTTCCTCTTCGTATTCAGCGCGAATCTGGTCCATTTCAGTGGTCAATTCAGGTCCAGGATCCAATCCCTTGTCTCTGATTTCTTGAAGTTGGGTGCTAAAGATCTCTGTTACCGCACTTTCGGCTTCCATAACGCCCATACGGCCGGTGGGTAGTGACAAAATGAAATCTGGATCGAATCCCTGCCCTCCCATGGCGTAGTACCCCGCTCCCGAGGCGTGGTTAAGGGTCAGCACGATCTTGGGGACCTTCGCCGTAGCCATTGCCTCTACAAGTTCGGCACTTGCTCGAATAATTCCCGAATGCTCTGCTTCAGCCCCAACCATGAAACCCGAAACATCTTGCACAAACAAGATTGGGGTTCCTTGCCGATTCATGGTCTCAATGAAATACGCCACCTTACGAGCACTAGCCGCATAAATGACGCCACCAAAACGAATAGAGTCTTCATCGGAGCTCTTGAATGTGCCACGAGCGTTCGCAATTACTCCTATCGGGTGTCCGGACAGTGAACCAGTCCCACATATGATCTCTTGGGCATGGTCAGGCTGAAACTCCTGGAGCGGTTCTCCATCCAGAATGCACTCAAGGATCGATTGCATATCAGAGGGCTGCCGGTGGTCATCAGGTATTAGGTCGTAAAGTTCGTATGCAAGTCTCTGGGGAGGTGTAGCAGTTCGGTTGATGGAAGATTCCTGAGTAGGAAGCTCACTAACCAACTTCCTTAGGCGCTCCAAACAATCTTCATCACTCTCCGTTACGTAATGCGCCACAGCACTGACTTCTGTGTGGGCTCTCGCACCCCCTAACTCTTCTGTGTCCAGTATCTGGCCGGTAATCCTTTTTGCTAGATCTGGGGCCCCAAACCCCATAAATGAGGTACCTTCAACCATGAGAATGACGTCCGATAGTGCAGGAAGGTATGCACCAGCGCCGAGGCAAGGCCCCATGACAGCCGCCAACTGCGGTATCCGGAGATAGCGGCGCATCACTGAGTTGTAGTAGAAGATCCGAGCTGCACCGTACTGGCCTGGGAAAACTCCATTCCGGTATGGGAGGTTCACTCCCGCTGAGTCAATAAGATAGATGATCGGTATGCAACACCGCATCGCAACTTCCTGTGCCCTGAGAATCTTGGTAATGGTCTCAGGCCACCATGTCCCAGCTTTGACCGTTGCGTCATTTGCAACAACGATCACATCCCTCCCTGAGACACAACCCACAGTAGTGACAACGCCAGCTCCAGGCGCCTGGCCGTCGTAAAGATCATGCGCAATCAGCAACCCCAGTTCGACAGTTGGCTTGTCCTCATCAAAGAGGAGATGCAGCCTTTCACGGGCAGTGAGTTTGCCCTGGGCATGTTGATGTTCTATAGCTCCACTTCCACCTCCGTCATACAGCCTCTCTCTAAGCTCTCTGATTTCGAAAGAGAGCTCAGCCATCCGACCGGAGGGTTTACGGGGTGCTTCTGAGGTCACCGGGAGGGGTTGATTCGTTTCAAGATGTCTCCTGACCCCCGAACCAGTCTTGAATGTAATCGATGATTTCAGTGGTCGGGGTTCCTGGGCCAAATAGCCTTCCGATACCGCGACTCTCAAGATCTTCTATGTCTTCGACCGGGATAATCCCACCACCGGTAAGCAGAATATGGTTTGCGCCGGCTCCGTCCAGGAGTTCCCTGACCTTTGGAAAAAGCGTCATATGGGCTCCGGAGAGAATTGACATTGCAACGATGTGCACATCTTCCTGTACAGCCGCATTCACGATCATCTCAGGAGTCTGATGGAGACCTGTGTATATCACCTCAAATCCAGCGTCTCTAAGGGCACTCGCGATCACTTTGGCACCCCGGTCATGTCCGTCGAGCCCGGGTTTGGCGACGAGCACTCTAATTTTTCGATCGATACCTTGCATCAAAAGAACACGGGCTCCTTGTAGGAATCAAATACGTCCTCCATAGCTCGTCGGATCTCATAGAGAGTGCAATACGCCCTCGCACATTCCAGAATTCGAGGGACGAGGTTCCCTCCAGTTCGGCTTGATTCACGCAGCTCCCTTAACGTGCGTTCGACGGCTTCGGGGTCCCGGCGTGCTCTAAGTTCGACCATTTGAGCCACCTGACTTTCTTCGATCCCTGAGTCTATATGAAGGGTCTCGATCTCAACTTCCTCCGAACCTTCGGTGAAGTGGTTCACGCCCACTACTACTCGGTCACCCGCCTCGACTTCTCGCTGCTGAAGCATAGCCGACATCGCAATTTCCCTTTGGAACCAGCCTTCTTCTATCGCTGGAACCACCCCACCGAAACAATCAATCTCGTCGAAGATCGCCAGCGCATCTCGTTCTAACTCGTCGGTCAGCGCCTCTAGAAAGTACGACCCTGCTAGTGGGTCGATCGTGTTGGTCACACCCGATTCAAATGCCAGGACTTGTTGGGTTCTGAGTGCAGTTCGGACTGACTTCTCTGTAGGCAGGGCAAGTGTCTCGTCCATAGAATTTGTGTGCAGGGATTGCGTACCACCAAGCGCAGCAGCCATCGCCTGGTAGGCAACCCGGACAATATTGTTCTCTGGCTGTTGGGCAGTCAGCGTAACACCAGCAGTTTGTGCGTGTGTTCGGAGACGCCACGACTCAGGATTCTTAGCCCGGTACTTCTCTCGCATCACACGAGACCAGATCCTTCTCGCTGCTCGGAACTTCGCAATCTCCTCAAAGAAATCATTATGCACATCAAAAAAGAAAGACAGACGTGGAGAGAAGGAATCCACATCCAACCCTCGGGCGATGGCTCTTTCGACATACTCAAAGCCGTTCCTGAGCGTGAACGCCAACTCCTGGGCTGCGGTCGCTCCAGCCTCCCGGATGTGATAGCCTGAAATCGAAATCGGGTTGTACTTAGGTGCGTTTTCGCTACACCACTCAAACATGTCTACGATGCACCGTAAGGCTGGCTCCGGTGGGAATATCCATGCATGCTGAGCTTGGTACTCTTTGAGAATGTCGTTCTGCACCGTACCACGAAGTACTCCTGGAGAAATCCCCTGCTTCTCGGCAGCCACCACATAGAAACAGAACAGTATGATCGCAGGGCCATTGATCGTCATCGACACTGAGACTTCGTCTAGAGGAATCCCATCGAAGAGTCGCTCCATGTCATGAAGTGATGAGATCGCCACTCCGCACACGCCAACTTCTCCAAGTGAGCGAGGGTGATCAGAATCGAATCCCATAAGGGTGGGGAAATCGAAGGCCACAGAAAGTCCGGTCTGCCCTTGCCTCAAGAGGTACTTATAGCGCTCATTCGTCTCCTCAGCCGTCCCGAATCCAGCAAATTGTCTCATGGTCCAAAGGCGAGTGCGGTACATCGTGCTGTAGGGCCCACGCGTGAACGGGTATTCCCCTGGGAGCCCGAGAGCATCCTGATACTGAGAGGCAGTTCGATCGAGCAAAGTATATAGCGGCTTTATTTCACGACCGGAGACCGTTGAAAAAAGAATTTCTCGCTCTGGAGCGTCAGCGCAGCTCTGCTCCCAACGGCTAAGGCGTTCTTTCAATTCAGAGATCTCATCCTCCTGCTCTCTCAGTAAAGCCAGGAGTTCCGATGAAGCTGAAGCGTCTTTCTCTATCGTCGACATGATTCACCTCTTGTTCGTCAACTCCAGTATCCCGTACGTCAGCGGGTAAGGCACTAAGGAAAACATGCCTACAGAACTTACGAAGGGTCAACGTAAGAGTCGGTCCAGGATATCCCAAGCAACCGAGTAGGGGGTGTCTTTCCTCTTTTGAATTCGCTCCAAACCTTGGTCCAATTCAGCAAGCACTGTATCAGAACGCCATGCCGTTCGGCGTAGTTCACGATCCACAACATCTTGGATGCGGACTTTCCTGCGACCTCGCCTCCGCTCTTCGAGTTCACCGGACTCTTCAAGCCAGAAACGATGTGCCTTGATGGTATCCATCAGATCTTCAACACCTTCTCCACTTTGAGCTACCGTTGAGAGTACCGGCGGCGACCAACCTGGACCTCTTGGCTCCTCACAAGATTCCTTCCTCATGATCCGAGCTAGATCAAGACCGTGGTGAGCGGGCGCACTTTCAATCGCTGTAGCCGCCCTCAAGTGCAGTCCCTGACGAAGATCTTTAACAAGCCGGTCTGCACCGGGGCGGTCCGCCTTGTTCACGACGAAAATATCAGCGATCTCCATGAGCCCGGCTTTCATCGCCTGAATGGCGTCCCCGGATTCAGGCACTAGCACGACGATCACAGTGTCGGCAGCTGCAGTGATCTCAAGCTCTGTCTGGCCTACTCCGACGGTCTCGACTAACACTCGATCGAAACCGAACGCATCCATGAGATCTAAGACCTCTTTTGTCGTCGTGGCGAGACCTCCAAGTGAACCTCTGGTAGCCATAGATCGGATGAAGATCCCTGGATCAGTCGCTAGGTCACTCATTCTGATTCGATCTCCAAGGAGCGCACCGCCCGAATACGGAGAAGTCGGATCAACAGCAACGACCCCAAGCTGTTCGTCTTGAGTTCGACAGTTCGTCGCCACCATGGAGAGCAGGCTCGATTTTCCAGCGC
>CESC01070870.1_pt1 | contig 22034 bp, 23 predicted proteins | sample 531131 | NCBI WGS metagenome assembly CESC01 (sample SAMEA2621295, study PRJEB7988) | marine metagenome | biome: marine biome (ENVO:00000447); feature: mesopelagic zone (ENVO:00000213); material: "saline water (ENVO:00002010), including plankton (ENVO:xxxxxxxx)" | depth 800 m
TTCGTTGTTGATAAGGACAATAGCTCTACTTGTGGCTGCTGGTACGGCTGGATGGGTCGCGTCGCAAACCCAAAGGGGTCGAGCCTTTATTAATTTGTGTCTAGAAGCAAGGGTTGAAATACGTAAGGTGGTTTGGCCAACAAGACAGGAAACAACGCAGACCACCATCGTAGTATTGATTGTAATCATTATCGTGGCTCTAATTCTCATGCTACTAGATTGGCTATTGAACTTGGGTATTTCATCTATTATCAGGTAAAGAAAAGTAATGACTAAGCGCTGGTACGTGGTCCATGCTTACTCGGGCTATGAGAAAAAAGTAATGCAAGCTCTGAAAGAGAGAGTCAGCTTTTCAGGAATGGAAGATCAATTCGATGATGTCATGGTCCCCACCGAAGAGGTTTTGGAAATGCGCGCTGGGCAGAAGCGTAGGAGTGAACGGAAATTTTTCCCGGGGTATGTGCTCGTCCATATGGAATTAAATGATGATACATGGCACTTGGTGAAAGAAACGCCAAGAGTGATGGGTTTCATTGGTGGAACGGCAGAGAAGCCGGCTCCAATTACGGATAAGGAAGCAAACCAGATTCTTCAACGAATGGAAGATAGTGAAGAATCCCCTACTCACAAGACCATCTATGAACCAGGTGAAATGGTTCGTGTTACCGATGGTCCGTTTAATGACTTCACTGGTACTGTAGAAGAAGTCAATTATGAAAAGAGTCGTTTGCGGGTAGCAGTATTGATTTTTGGCCGATCAACACCTGTTGAACTGGAGTTTGGGCAGGTCGAGAAGAGCTGAATTAATTTGGGAGCGTTGATAAAGCATTGCTAGTGTTGTCAGCGTTTAAAGTCGATATTCAATTTATTTAGAGAATTGATAGCGCCGGGGAGTTGGAACGGTTGGTTATAAACCGGTCAAACGTTTGAACCCAAGGAGATTTGTAATGGCTAAAAAAGTGCTCGCTTATATAAAGCTGCAGGTTGGAGCAGGAAAGGCTAATCCTAGCCCCCCAGTTGGACCGGCTCTCGGCCAACATGGTGTCAACATCATGGAGTTTTGTAAGGCATTCAATGCACATACGCAAAGCATAGAGCCTGGTCTACCGATCCCGGTAGTAATTACAGTATATGCCGATCGCAGTTTCACATTCATCACCAAGACACCTCCGGCTGCTGTGCTACTGCGTAAAGCTGCTGGTGTTAAAAAGGGGAGTGGTCAACCTAATACGGACAAGGTTGGGAAGGTGAATCGGGCTCAGTTAGAGGAAATAGCAAACCAGAAAATGCCTGACCTCACTGCGGCTGATATGGACGCAGCGGTTCGCACGTTAGCAGGCAGTGCGCGTAGCGCCGGGCTGGAAGTTGAAGGGGTAGAGTGAGATGGCAAAACTATCCAAGAAACGAAAGCAAATAGCTGAAAAGATTGAATCAGGCAAGAACTACTCTATAGAAGAAGCAGTTTTATTGATTTCAGAATTTGCTTCACCAAAATTTAAGGAATCAATCGACGTTTCAATTAATCTCGGTATTGATCCACGCAAGTCTGATCAGGTAGTACGTGGCTCGACAATAATGCCGGCGGGCACCGGCAAAGAAGTTCGGGTGGCCGTATTCGCTCAGGGTGAAAATGCTGAGAAGGCTAAGATCGCTGGTGCGGACTTGGTCGGTTTCGAGGACTTGGCCGAGTCGGTCCAAGGGGGCAACATAAATTTTGACGTTGTCATAGCCACACCAGACTCAATGCGTGTCGTTGGAAAGCTAGGTACGGTGCTGGGGCCACGTGGATTAATGCCTAATCCGAAAATGGGAACGGTAACCGCGGATGTGGAAACGGCAGTTAAGAATGCAAAAGCAGGGCAAGTTCGCTATCGAACAGATAAAAATGGGATTGTTCATGGGGGCATTGGCAAGGTTGGCTTCGATGGCGCGGCAGTAAAATCTAATCTCGAGGCACTATTGGTGGATCTGAGAAAGGCTAAACCTTCTGCGGCCAAGGGAGTCTACATAAAGAAGGTTGTGTTGTCGTCTAGCATGGGCCCTGGTTTGTTAATCGATCAATCCTCTTTGGGGGATTAATACAAAAAAGAATTACAGGGAACAATACTGTTGTTTCCTTAAAGACTTTGCGGTTTTGGTAATTCATTTTGCCGAAGCTATCAAAGACCGTAGGAGAAACAGATTTCTGTTTCTTAATTTCCTACGCAGATGGTGAAACCTAATCTGGATATGCATTACCGGATTCTTATCACCTAATATAAATGGGCACTTTGCCGCAATAAAGTGTCCTCGCGTGCGACTGGCGACAGTCGTGAACTAAGGAGTTAATAAGTGGCTATACATATTGAGGATAAGAAACAGATTGTTTCGGAAGTCAATAAGGCTGCTAGTGGCGCCCTGTCAGCCGTGCTGGCTGACTATCGTGGCGTTGACGTCGCTGACATGACGGCACTTCGCAAGAATGCAAGAGAGAACAAGGTTTATCTGCGGGTTGTTCGCAACACGCTGCTGAAGAAAGCAGTTGCAGGCACTGAGTTAGAGTGTATTCGAGAAGTACTGACTGGGCCTACAATTCTCGCTCTCTCCCAGGAAGACCCCGGGGCTCCTGCACGGGTGTTAAAGGATTTTGCAAAAGAGAACGATGAATTCGAAATCAAGGCGCTGTCTATAGGAGGCAAGTTGATGGAGGCCGCCCAGATAGATGTGTTGGCCAAGTTGCCAACGCTCGATCAAGCAAGATCTATTCTGATGAGCGTAATACTGGCGCCGGTAACCAAGCTTGCCCGCACGATGAACGAAGTTCCGTCGAAGGTGACACGTACAGTAGCTGCTGTACGTGACCAGAAACAGGAAGCAGTTTAATTCCTTAACCGTTTTAGTTTATACAATTTATTAAGTAGGAGATAAGAGTCATGGCTCTATCTAAAGAAGAAGTTTTAGACGCAATTGCTGACATGTCAGTTATGGACGTGGTTCAACTCGTGGAAGCGATGGAAGAGAAGTTTGGTGTTTCAGCGGCAACAGCCGTTGCGGCAGCTCCAGTGGCCGCCGCTGCCGAAGCTGCACCGGCAGAAGAAAAAAGCGAGTTCGATATTGTGCTTGCAGCTACAGGAGATAAGAAAGTAAACGTTATTAAAGCTGTTCGAACTATCACCGGCCTTGGACTAAAAGAGGCTAAGGATATGGTTGATGGTGCACCCTCAACTCTCAAGGAAGGAGCTCCAAAAACAGAAGCGGAAGAAGCCAAGAAAGCTCTCGAAGAAGCTGGCGCTACCGTTGAGCTTAAGTAACAAGCGACAACAATAAAACAACCTGCGCCGAGTGTGTTGTACACACTTGGTGCGGGCTTATGTTTAATTTTTAGTTGAAAGGATTTATATCCGCTTTACCTTGATTGCCGGTAAAAACTACAAACAAGTGTTATCGGGAGCCAGGGATTGCAGAACTAATCTGCTAACAATAAATACTTAGGGCACATAAAGCCAGGAACACAAAATGGTCTATTCGTATACAGAGAAAAAGCGTATCCGTAAGAATTTTGGAAAACTGCCAAGTGCGATGGATATTCCGTACTTGTTATCAATCCAGATCGATTCTTATCGACAGTTTACTCAGGCCGGCACTACTGTCGAGGAGCGCTTGGATCAAGGCCTACATGCTGCGTTCAAATCTGTGTTCCCTATTGTGAGTTATTCCGGAAAAGCATTGCTGGAATACGTCAGTTATGACCTTGGGAAACCCACTTTTGATGTAAAAGAATGTCAGTTGAGAGGTTCTACATATTCTGTCTCCCTCAGGGTAAAAGTTCGGTTGATTCTCTATGATAAAGAGTCCACCACCCAGACTATTAAGGATATTAAAGAACAGGAAGTGTACATGGGTGAGATTCCGCTCATGACAGAGTCTGGCACCTTTGTGATTAATGGAACTGAACGCGTAGTCGTATCACAACTACATAGATCGCCTGGTGTGTTCTTTGATCATGATCGGGGTAAGACTCATAGCTCGGGCAAGTTGCTTTATTCAGCTCGCGTTATTCCTTATCGTGGATCTTGGTTGGATTTTGAGTTCGACCCCAAGGATATGGTTTATGTACGTATTGACCGCCGTCGTAAATTACCAGCAACGATTCTGCTTAGAGCTTTAGGATATAGCTCTGAGGAAATATTGGGGATGTTCTATGAGAGCAACTCTTTTAAAGTTTCCAAAGGCAAGGAGCCGACAATATCGCTTCAATTAGTTCCGTCGCGATTACGGGGTGAAGTCCTAACGTTCCAGGTTGAAGACAAGAAGGGCAAGCTCCTCATCGAGGAGGGCCGCCGGATCACTAGTCGGCACATTCGGCTGATGGAAACCGCAAAGCTAAAAGAGCTTAAGGTGAGCAACGATTTCCTTATCGGATCTTCTCTGGCAGCGGACATCATTAATGAAGAAACCGGGGAAGTCATGTTTCCATGTAACGCGGAACTGACAGAGGAGCTGATTGCCGAATTTGTAGAACAAGGCGTGACAAAATTCCAGACCATTTATACCAACGATCTTGATTGTGGCCCATTTATCTCCGATACCCTAAATGTTGATAACACCACTTCAAAACTAGAGGCGATGGTAGAGATCTATCGCATGATGCGTCCTGGTGAACCACCTACTAAAGAGTCCGCCGAGAATTTGTTCTCCAATCTGTTCTTTTCGCCTGACCGATATGACCTTTCTGCCGTTGGGCGCATGAAGTTTAATCGTCGACTGGGACGGCCTGAAACTGTGGGTGCCTCAGTACTGGTTACCGAGGATATAGTTGATGTAGTTAAGACCTTAGTGGGAATTAGAAACGGGTTTGGTTCAGTGGATGATATCGACCACTTAGGCAATCGGCGAGTTCGTTCGGTAGGCGAAATGGCCGAGAACCAGTTCCGAGTAGGACTGGTGCGGGTCGAGCGTGCTGTAAAAGAGCGCTTAAGTATGGCCGATTCCGAAGGTTTGATGCCCCAAGACATGATTAATGCAAAACCCGTGGCAGCGGCCATAAAGGAATTCTTCGGTTCCAGCCAATTATCGCAGTTCATGGATCAAAACAATCCGCTTTCTGAGGTCACCCATAAACGTCGTGTTTCGGCTCTTGGACCTGGTGGTCTCACGCGCGAACGGGCGGGGTTTGAAGTACGAGACGTGCACCCGACCCACTACGGTCGAGTCTGTCCGATTGAGACACCGGAAGGTCCGAATATTGGTCTAATTAATTCCTTGGCAACCTATGCGCGCACTAACAGCTATGGTTTTCTTGAAAGCCCCTATCGCAAGGTGGCCAAGAACAAAGTAAGCGATGAAATTCATTATCTGTCAGCGATAGATGAGAGCGATTTCGTCATCGCTCAAGCTAGCGCAGCGCTTGATAAGAAGCGTGGATTCGTCGACAACCTAGTAACGGTGAGATACAAAGGTGAAACCACGCTGAAGCTTCGTGAAGAAGTTGATTACATGGATGTTGCACCACAACAGATGGTATCAGTTGCCGCCGCTTTAATCCCATTTCTTGAGCACGATGATGCAAATCGCGCTCTCATGGGATCCAATATGCAGCGCCAAGCAGTCCCTACGCTGAAAAACGAGAAACCGTTAGTGGGGACCGGGATGGAGCGTAATGTAGCTAGTGATTCAGGGGTCTGTGAGGTAGCGGATCGTGGCGGTGTGATTGAAAGTGTGGACGCCGCGCGAATAATCGTTCGTGTTAACGACGAAGAGACAGATGCTGGTGAAGCGGGTGTGGATATTTACAACCTGACCAAGTACACCCGCTCCAATCAGAATACCTGTATTAGTCAACGCCCGCTGGTTAAAGAAGGAGACGCGGTTACCCGCAATGACATTCTTGCAGATGGCCCGTCAATCGATATGGGGGAGTTGGCTTTGGGCCAGAATATGCGCATCGCCTTCATGCCCTGGAATGGTTACAACTTTGAAGACTCAATCTTGATTTCTGAGCGCGTAGTTAAAGAAGAGCGTTTCACCACGATCCACATTCAGGAACTCACCTGTGTAGCTCGAGACACCAAGCTGGGTTCGGAAGAAATAACAGCTGATATTCCAAACGTCGGTGAGGGCGCTCTCGGTAAGCTCGACGAATCTGGAATTGTCTACATCGGGGCTGAAGTTGGGGCTGGTGACATTCTAGTTGGTAAGGTAACACCGAAAGGTGAGACGCAGCTAACTCCAGAAGAGAAACTGCTTCGAGCTATCTTTGGCGAGAAAGCTTCGGATGTTAAAGACACCTCCTTGCGTGTACCAACCAGTGTGAAAGGTACTGTTATCGATGTGCAGGTATTTACCAGAGACGGTCTTGATAAAGACCAGCGTGCCGTCGAGATCGAAGGATTGCAACTGGCTAAGGTGCGCAAGGATATCGATGACGAGTATCGGATAGTGGAAGGTGCCACCTTTGAGAGGTTACACAAAGCCTTAATTGGTAAGGTGATTGCCGGCGGTCCAAAACTAAGAAAGGGTCAAAAAGTAACTGATGATTACTTAAGCAATTTACCGCGCGACGACTGGTTCAAGCTTCGGATGTCCAACGATAAGTTGAATAAGCAGCTGCAACGCGCCGAAGAGCAGCTCAAGGAAAGACGGCAGGAACTGGATGAACGCTTTGAAGACAAAAAGAAGAAACTTACTCAGGGCGACGACCTGGCCCCTGGCGTACTCAAAATTGTCAAGATTTACCTTGCAATAAGGCGCCGCATCCAACCGGGCGACAAGATGGCAGGTCGTCACGGTAACAAGGGCGTCATCTCTGTGATTATGCCGGTGGAAGACATGCCTTATGATGAGAATGGTGAGCCGGTGGATATTGTGTTAAATCCATTGGGAGTACCATCTCGTATGAACGTCGGGCAGGTCCTCGAAACTCACTTGGGAGCTGCCGCTAAGGGGCTTGGCGAAAAAATTGGAGAGTTAATAGATGCTCAGAAGAAAGTTGCTGAAATCAAACGTTTCATAACCGAGGTTTATAACAAGGTAGGTAAACGTACGGAGAACATCCGAGGATTGACTGAAGAAGAAGTCTTGGAATTGGCAGAAAATTTGCGTGATGGTGTGCCAATGGCTACACCAGTTTTTGATGGGGCTGCTGAAATTGAAATCAAGGAAATGTTAAAACTAGCCAATATGGATGAGAGTGGTCAGGTCAAACTCTTTGATGGTCGAACTGGACATGCGTTTGATCAGTTGGTGACAGTTGGCATCATGTACATGCTTAAACTGAACCACTTGGTTGATGACAAGATGCATGCGCGTTCAACTGGGTCCTATAGCCTTGTAACTCAACAGCCTCTGGGTGGTAAAGCCCAGTTTGGTGGCCAGCGCTTCGGAGAAATGGAGGTGTGGGCACTGGAAGCCTACGGTGCTGCTTATACGTTGCAAGAAATGTTAACCGTTAAGTCAGATGATGTTGCGGGACGCACCAAAATGTATAAGAACATCGTCGATGGAGATCATCGAATGGAACCGGGAATGCCGGAGTCGTTTAACGTACTGGTTAAAGAGATCAGATCCTTAGCAATTGATATGGAACTGGATGTCAGTAAGTAAGTTGTTCCTAGTTATTTAATTACGAGTCTGTTAACGAAGAATTAATGAGGGTTAAAAGCTTGACCATTTTTTTACAGGTCAAGCGGAGGAAACAGAATGAAAGACCTATTAGGGTTACTTAAGTCTCAATCACCGTCAGATGAGTTTGATTCAATTCGAATTGGGTTAGCCTCTCCCGAAATGATCCGGGCTTGGTCGTTTGGAGAGGTAAAAAAGCCAGAAACAATCAACTATAGGACCTTCAAGCCTGAACGAGACGGCTTGTTTTGCGCCAAAATATTTGGTCCTGTAAAAGATTACGAATGTCTGTGTGGTAAGTACAAGCGGCTTAAGCACCGCGGTGTAATCTGCGAGAAGTGCGGTGTAGAGGTTGCGTTGAGCAAGGTACGCCGCGACCGTATGGGCCATATAGAGTTGGCCAGCCCGGTAGCGCATATCTGGTTTCTCAAGAGTTTGCCGTCGCGGATTGGTTTGTTGCTGGACATGACGCTACGTGACATCGAGCGCATTCTCTACTTCGAATCTTTCGTAGTAACGGATCCAGGAATGACAGACCTGGAGAAAGGCCAGTTACTTAACGATGAGTTGTACTACGAAGCAATGGACAAATGGCCCGATGAATTTGAGGCAAAAATGGGCGCTGAAGCCGTTCAAGCTTTGATGAAAGATATGGATGTCGATGCTGAAGTTTTTCGATTACGCGAAGAGATTCCAGTTACCAACTCAGAAACTAAGCTAAAGAAGCTGTCCAAGCGACTGAAACTATTGGAAGCCTTTGTCCATTCTGGGAATAAGCCCCAGTGGATGGTCATGACGGTTTTACCGGTACTGCCACCGGATCTCCGACCGCTGGTGCCACTCGACGGAGGTCGATTCGCAACTTCTGATCTTAACGATTTGTATCGCCGAGTGATTAACCGTAACAACCGACTGAAGCGATTACTGGACCTCAATGCTCCGGACATAATCGTGCGAAATGAGAAGCGTATGCTGCAAGAAGCAGTTGACGCTCTGCTAGACAATGGACGACGGGGTCGAGCAATTACCGGTTCAAATAAACGGCCACTGAAGTCGCTGGCCGATATGATCAAGGGCAAGCAAGGTCGTTTTCGTCAGAACTTGCTGGGCAAGCGCGTAGATTATTCTGGTCGTTCGGTCATTGTGGTCGGGCCTACCTTGAAGCTGCACCAATGTGGGCTACCCAAGAAGATGGCACTTGAATTGTTTAAACCCTTTATCTTCGGCAAACTGGAACGCCGGGGTCTTGCTACCACTATTAAAGCCGCAAAGAAGATGGTGGAGAGAGAGACAGCAGAGGTCTGGGATATTCTCGCTGATGTAATTCGTGAACACCCAGTGCTACTGAACCGTGCTCCCACGTTGCACCGTCTCGGTATTCAGGCATTTGAGCCTGTTCTGATCGAAGGTAAGGCGATTCAGTTACATCCTTTGGTATGCGCGGCTTATAACGCGGATTTTGACGGTGACCAGATGGCGGTTCACGTGCCACTGACCCTGGAGGCACAGCTGGAAGCCCGTACACTAATGATGTCAACCAACAACATATTGGCGCCAGCCAACGGCGAACCTATCATAGTACCTTCTCAGGACGTGGTGCTGGGTCTGTACTACATGACCCGCGAACGCGTCAATGCAAAGGGCGAGGGCATGGTCTTTGCCGATGCCAAAGAAGTACAGCGAGCCTACGACACTCAACAAGCTGACTTGCAAGCTCGAATCAAGGTTCGCATCACTGATGTTACTTTTAGAGATGATGCCGAAAACGAGACTAAAACTGAGATAGTGGATACCACCGTAGGCCGGGTATTGCTCTTTAACATTGTACCGGAAGGTCTCCCTTTCTCTATGGTGAACCAGAAGATGGCGAAGAAGCCTATCTCCCAAATTCTGAATGCCTGTTACCGAAATGTGGGTTTGAAGGAAACAGTCATTTTCGCTGACCAGTTAATGTATACGGGATATCAATTTTCGACCCGTTCCGGATCATCCATCGGAGTTAATGATTTTGTCATTCCGAAAGAAAAGGCAGCGATCATAAATCAGGCTAATTCTGAAGTGGAAGAGATAGAGAACCAGTTCGCTTCTGGCCTAGTAACTCAGGGTGAGAAGTACAACAAAGTCATAGATATTTGGTCGCGAGCCAACGACATTGTGGCAAAGTCCATGATGGAAGGGCTTTCAAGTGAGATTGTCGTTAACAAGGAAGGAGAAGAAGAGATCCAGGAATCATTCAACTCAGTCTACGTTTACGCAGACTCTGGCGCTAGAGGCTCCCCTGCGCAAATAAGGCAACTGGCCGGTATGCGTGGTTTGATGGCGCGACCGGACGGTTCCATCATCGAAACACCGATTACTGCTAATTTTCGTGAGGGCTTGAACGTATCCCAGTACTTTACTTCTACTCATGGTGCTCGCAAGGGTTTGGCAGATACAGCCTTGAAGACTGCAAACTCTGGTTACCTGACTCGTCGTCTAGTAGATATTTCACAGGACCTGGTCATTACCGGACAGGATTGTGGCACCGAACAGGGTTTGACCATGACTCCCATAATCGAAGGGGGCGACATCATCGCACCTTTGGGTGATCGTGTGTTGGGTCGAGTACTGGCGACCGACGTGCTGGATGAAAGTAGTAGTGAGGTAATCGCTCATGCTGGCACCATGATTAATGAGCGCGTGGTGGATGCACTGGAAACTAGTGGTGTTGACGAAGTCTATGTGCGTTCCCCGATAACGTGTGAAACCCGTTTTGGAATTTGTAGCCAATGTTATGGAAGGGATCTGGCTCGTGGCCATCTAGCAAACGTGGGTGAGGCGGTTGGCGTTATAGCTGCTCAATCCATTGGTGAGCCAGGTACTCAGTTGACAATGCGCACCTTCCACATCGGTGGTGCAGCATCACGAGCAACAGCTTCTGACAGTATTCAGGTGAAGAATAGCGGCAGTGTTCATCTACATAACATGAAGACGGTGGAGCACACCAAGGGTGAGTTAGTCGTAGTTTCTCGATCTGGGGAATTATTAGTAAACGATACGAATGGAAGAGAAAGGGAGCGCTACAAGTTACCTTATGGTGCTGTAATTACTCTGGGCAAAAAAGCTGAGGTTAACGCTGGTGATATCGTAGCGACTTGGGACCCCCACACTCACCCGATCGTTTCTGAGGTCGCCGGCAAGGTGGCTTTTGAAGCGATGGAAGAGGGGATTACTGTTCGTGAACAGACTGACGAGATTACTGGGCTATCTAGTATTTCCGTGATCGATCCGGCTGAACGAGCCTCTTCTGCTAAAGAGCTTCGACCTGCTGTGAACGTTGTGGACAAAAAAGGTAAGGAAGTCTGTTTGCCAGGGACAAACGTACCGGCTCATTATTTCTTGCCGGCGAATGCCATTATTGGTTTGAAAGATGGTGCGACCCTGAAGATCGGTGACGTCATTGCCCGGATTCCTCAGGAAGGGTCAAAAACTCGTGATATCACTGGCGGTCTGCCGCGGGTTGCAGATCTATTTGAGGCCCGTAAGCCTAAGGAACCGGCAATCCTCGCTGAAATTTCTGGTACTGTTAGTTTCGGCAAGGAAACCAAGGGAAAGCGCAGATTAGTCATTACACCGAAAGATGGTATTAATCCGATAGACGGATCGGATCATTATGAAACTCTAATTCCGAAATGGCGCACCATGACGGTTTTCGAAGGGGAGCACATTGAGAAAGGAGAAGTGGTATCGGAGGGACCTCCGGCACCACACGATATTCTCCGCCTGAAGGGTGTCGAGCCTTTGGCGCAGTACATCGTAAATGAAGTCCAGGATGTCTACCGACTCCAAGGTGTGCGGATCAACGACAAGCATATCGAAGTCATTGTTCGCCAGATGCTGCGTAAGGTCGAGATTACTAAACCTGGTGATTCCAACCTGATCAAGGGAGAACAGCTCACCTACACTCAAATTTTGGAAATTAACGAGCAGTTAGTGAAGGATGGCAAGGAATCGGCCAAGTTCGAACGCATGTTGCTGGGTATTACCAAGGCATCACTTGCAACAGAATCCTTTATTTCTGCCGCATCTTTCCAGGAAACAACCCGAGTGCTCACTGAAGCCGCAGTTACTGGGAAGAGAGATTTTTTGAGGGGCCTGAAGGAAAACGTAGTCGTGGGGAGATTAATTCCTGCTGGAACCGGTCTTGCTTACCACGAAGCCCGCAAGAAAGCCTACGCTGAGGAAGCGAATCTGGATGCTATAACCGCGAGCGAACTTGAAGCCGCGCTTAGCGAGGCGCTTAGTGAGGAGCCTGAAACCTAGGAATTTCGCTGGTTCTAGGCGCGGAAACTGTTGACTGGAAGTTGCGAGATCATTAAACTCTCGCATCCTTTTAGAAGTCGTCTGGGTAGTTCCAATGCAAGCCTGTCAGGGCTGATGATCGACCACGAAGAAGGGGCTTAAATAAATTTATGGCAACGATTAACCAGTTAGTCCGCAAACCCCGAAAAAGCAAGGTTACCAAGAGTGACGTGCCTGCTCTGCAGCGTTCGCCACAGAAGCGCGGTGTCTGCACTAGGGTCTATACAACCACACCAAAGAAGCCTAACTCTGCGCTGAGGAAAGTCTGTCGTGTGCGACTGGTTAACGGCTACGAAGTAACTTCTTATATTGGTGGTGAAGGCCACAATCTGCAAGAACACTCAGTTGTTCTAATTCGCGGTGGTCGAGTGAAAGACCTACCTGGTGTGCGTTACCACACCATCCGTGGCTGTCTCGATACCTCCGGTGTATCTGAACGTAAGCAAGGTCGCTCCAAGTATGGAGCTAAGCGGGCTAAATAAGCAGTTGTTACAGTTTTAGAGCCAATTACACGCACACGGATTGTGCGACTCATCAAGGTTCTTAAAAAAATGATGAGGGTGAGTAAGGCTGGGTAATTGCCAATGTTATGTTATTGGTAAGAAATCCTGGATTAACCTGAATAAACATAGAGGTCGATTATGCCTAGAAGAAGAGTCGTGGCAAAACGTGAAGTTCTGCCAGATCCTAAATTCGGAAGTAAAGTCCTAGCAAAGTTCATGAACCACGTTATGGTCGATGGCAAGAAGTCCATTGCCGAAAAGATCGTCTACGGGGCTCTTGATATCGTTGCTGAAAAATCTGGTTCCGATCCCTTGGAAGTATTCGAAAAAGCTCTGGAAAGCATTGCACCCATGGTTGAGGTTAAGTCTCGCCGGGTTGGTGGAGCCACTTACCAGGTGCCAATCGAAGTTCGTGCTGAACGCCGCAACGCGCTAGCCATGCGTTGGCTCGTAGAACATTCACGTGCCCGTGGTGAAAAATCCATGGCGTTGCGACTTGCAGGCGAAATATCAGACGCTTCAGAAGGCCGCGGAAGTGCCGTTAAGAAGCGCGAAGACGTGCATCGTATGGCGGAAGCCAACCGCGCATTTTCACATTATCGTTTTTAATTGAATTTTATTTGAGGGTAAAGCTGTGGCTAGAAAACACCCCCTAGACCGCTATCGCAATATAGGGATTGCTGCGCACGTAGATGCTGGTAAGACGACGACCACTGAACGTGTTCTTTTTTATACTGGTATTTCACACAAGATAGGTGAGGTACACGATGGTGCGGCGGTTATGGACTGGATGGAACAGGAACAAGAGCGAGGAATTACTATCACTTCTGCTGCAACGACCTGTTTCTGGAATGGTATGGACAATCAGTATGATGAGCACCGTATTAACATCATCGATACACCGGGTCACGTGGACTTTACTATCGAGGTTGAGCGGTCACTACGAGTACTTGATGGAGCCGTAGTTGTACTTTGTGCTGCTTCTGGCGTGCAACCGCAGACAGAAACCGTGTGGCGTCAGGCCAACCGGTATGAAGTACCTCGTATGGTATTTGTCAACAAGATGGACCGAGCCGGCGCCGATTTTCTGAAGGTTGTCATTCAGATGAAAGAGAGATTGGGAGCTAATGCTGTGCCCTTGCAATTGGCCATCGGGGAAGAAGATGGCTTCAAAGGTGTTATCGACTTGGTGAAGATGAAGTCAATCATCTGGAATGAAGAAGATCAAGGCACCACTTTTGAATACACCGGTATTCCAGAAGAAATGAAGGTGCTAAGTGACGAATGGCGTGCAAAGATGGTTGAGGCCGCCGCCGAAGCCAATGAAGAGGTCATGGAGAGGTACCTTGAAAATGATGACTTAAGTGAAGAAGACATTATGAGAGGAATTCGTGAGCGCACACTTGCCAACGAAATCGTGCCAGTTTTATGTGGCTCAGCTTTCAAGAACAAGGGGGTGCAAGCCCTACTGGATGCGGTAGTGGATTACATGCCTGCACCTACAGAAGTAAAGGCAATCGAAGGCGCTAAGGAAGACGGCACACTGACTACCTGCGAAGCGGACGACGAAGCATCGTTTGCTTCGCTGGCTTTTAAGATTGCCACTGACCCTTACGTTGGAACGTTAACATTTTTCCGAGTCTATTCCGGTAAACTGAATTCGGGCGACACTGTATACAATCCCCTCAAGCATAAGAAAGAGCGAGTGGGACGGATGGTGCAAATGCACTCCAACTCACGGGAAGAGATCAAGGAAGTACGAGCTGGTGATATAGCAGCTGCGATTGGTCTCAAGGATGTAACTACCGGTGAAACACTCTGTGATAAGGACAATATCGTTACGTTGGAAAAGATGGATTTTCCAGCGCCAGTAATTTCGGTTGCTGTAGAACCAAAGAGCAAAGCAGACCAGGAAAAGATGGGTATAGCTCTGGGTAAGCTGGCGCAAGAGGACCCGTCTTTCCGGGTTGAAACTGATGAAGAATCCGGACAGACAATTATTTCGGGAATGGGAGAGCTTCACCTTGACGTACTAGTAGACAGGATGAGGCGCGAATTTTCCGTTGAAGCAAACATTGGTAAGCCACAGGTGGCTTATCGGGAAACCATTCGTAAGACGGTCGAGATTGAGGGCAAGCACGTCAAACAATCTGGTGGTCGCGGCCAGTACGGTCACGTCTGGTTGCGCCTCGAACCACTGCCCGTGGATGCAGATTATGAATTCGTCAATAAAATTGTCGGTGGTGTTATACCTAAGGAATATATTCCTGCGGTGGATAAAGGCGTACATGAACAGATGCAGAACGGGTGCCTAGCAGGTTATCCGCTACTAGCTATGAAAGTTACGCTATATGATGGTTCATTCCACGATGTGGATTCTAGCGAAATGGCGTTCAAGATTGCCGGTTCACTAGCGCTAAGAAAAGGTGCGTTGGAAGCTGATCCGGCGTTACTGGAACCGGTAATGGCTGTGGAAGTGGTTACCCCCGAACAATACATGGGTGATGTGATGGGTGACCTGAATCGTCGACGGGGCTTGGTACAAGGCATGGAAGATAGTGCTATGGGGAAGGTAATAACTGCCGAAGTTCCGCTATCAGAAATGTTTGGATACGCAACCGATTTACGTTCCGCCACCCAGGGTCGTGCGACTTACACGATGGAATTTGATAAATACGCTGAAGTGCCGAGCAACATTGCTGAAGGCATTATCAATAATATTTAAGTAAGTTAATAAGAAGAAAAGGCTGTGGTGGAGGAAAAATCGAGATATATAGGAATTCTCTCAATTTCTCAAAAAATTACGGCTTTTAAGATAAATTTTACACCTAGACGAAAATCGCTCAAGGCCACAAAATATGCGGGCTTGAGGGTCTTTTTTCCTTGACTAAAGACAGTACGGCCTATAAAATTCGCATCCTTTTTGGCGTTTAAAAATTGAACGACAGAAGAGTTAGCGTTAACTTATTAATATATAATAGTTTTTGGGGTTTTATATAGATGAAGAATCAGCGAATAAGAATCCGGCTTAAGGCATTCGATCATCGTTTGATTGATCAATCTACCCAAGAAATCGTAGATACAGCCAAGCGCACCGGAGCTCAAGTTAAAGGACCTATTCCGCTGCCAACAAATAAAGAGCGATTTACTGTTTTGATTTCGCCGCATGTAAATAAGGATGCTCGAGATCAGTATGAGATTCGTACCCATAAGCGGTTGCTGGATATTGTCGAACCGACTGAAAAGACAGTTGATGCCTTGATGAAACTTGATCTGGCGGCAGGCGTGGAAGTGCAAATCAGCCTGCAGTAACTCGTTAAAAAAATAACCAGGCAATAGAGTGATCAGTCCTCCTTGCCCTTTTTAATAAAGTTTTGGTGCACTGAAATATCTTGTTTTCCATATCGGGAAAGCGCATAAGTGCAACGCGTCGGCGGCCACAGCGGGTAATAGCCCCCTGCACGATGAGGTTTATAACAATGTCACTAGGATTAATCGGTCGAAAGAGCGGTATGACCCGCGTTTTCACTGAAGAAGGCAATTCGGTGCCGGTTACGGTTGTCGAAGTTCAGCCAAACCGAGTTACACAAATTAAAACTCCAAAAAGGGATGGCTACAGTGCGGTACAGGTCACCACTGGTTCCCGCAAGGCTTCCCACGTTGCCAAGGCAGCGATTGGTCACTTTGCCAAGGCAAATACCGAAGCTGGCGAAGGTCTCTGGGAATTCCGTACCGAGAACGAGGACACCACAGAAATAGAGCTAGGCAGTGAGATCAAGGTTGACCTTTTTGAGGTTGGCCAAAAAGTAGATGTGACTGGTACCTCAAAAGGTAAGGGTTTCCAGGGAAGCGTGAAACGCCACAATTTCCAAATGCAGGATGCCACACACGGTAATTCTCTTTCACACCGAGCTCCGGGTTCGATAGGTCAATGTCAGACACCTGGCAAGGTGTGGAAAGGGAAAAAGATGGCTGGCCAGATGGGTAACCAGAAAAAGACCACCCAGTCACTAGAAGTAGTCAGAATTGATCTTGAGCACAATCTTATTCTCATTAAAGGAGCGGTGCCTGGAGCAACTGGATCTAAAGTTGTCGTCCGCCCAGCGGTCAAGGCAAAGGGGTGACTGAGCCATGGAATTAGCTCTAGCACTGCCTGGAAAGAAGACGGGCAAGGAAAAAATCTCACTTTCGGACAAATCTTTCAGCCGGGAATATAACGAGCCGCTGGTACACCAAATGGTAGTTACCTATATGGCGGGTACTCGACAAGGCACCGTTAAGCAAAAAACTCGTTCTGAAGTGCGCGGTGGTGGACGCAAGCCTTGGCGGCAGAAGGGAACAGGCCGCGCTCGTGCCGGGACTATTCGTAGTCCTATCTGGCGTAGCGGTGGTGTTACGTTTGCAGCCAAGCCCCAGGATTACAGCAAGAAACTGAATAAGAAAATGTACCGCGGAGCGATGCAATGTATTCTCTCAGAACTGATCCGACAAGAACGACTGATTGTCGTTAACGAATTCACAGTCGAATCCCACAAAACAAAAGACTTGGTAAACAAGCTTAAAGAATTCGGACTAGACAACGTACTAATTATTTCTGATCAAGTGCAACAAAACCTTTACCTTGCGGCAAGAAACCTACACAAAGTTGATGCACTGGATGTCTCAGGGCTCGATCCGGTGAGCCTCATTGGGTTCGAAAAAGTGTTGATCACAGTTCCCGCGCTTAAGAAAGTAGAGGAAATACTGTCATGAACCATGAACGGATGTATACGGTAATTATTGGCCCTCATGTTTCTGAGAAAACTACCCTTATGGGTGAAAATGACAATCAATATGCCTTTAGGGTAGCAAAGAATGCTACCAAGCTTGAGATCAAGGAAGCAGTGGAATCTATTTTCAATGTGGTAGTCGATGATCTCCAAGTATTGAATGTAAAAGGAAAGGTTAAGAAAAATGTTAAGGGTAGGACTCGCCGCAAGCTAAGCTGGAAGAAGGCTTATGTACGATTGGAGACGGGCCATGAAATTGATTTTGCGGATATCGGGTAATCTGGGACAGAGGATGCAGCCATGCCAGTAGTTAAATGTAAGCCGACTTCTCCGGGGCGCCGTTTCGTCGTTAAAGTTGTGAACCCAGATCTTCATAAAGGTAGGCCTTGTGCACCTTTGACAGCGTCTAAGCCAAAGACAGGCGGCAGAAACAACAAAGGGCGCATTACGCGACGTCATCAGGGCGGTGGTCATAAACAGAAGTACCGTATTATAGATTTCAAACGTAACAAGGATGATATCGAGGCAAAGATTGAACGACTGGAATACGATCCTAATCGTTCAGCAAACATTGCCTTGCTGCTATACGCTGATGGTGAGCGCAAATATATTATTGCGCCGGCCAAGGTGGCCGCGGGAGATACTCTTGTGTCAGGCGAAGAAGTTCCTATAAAGGTTGGAAACTGCCTGCCCCTGAGAAACATTCCGCTGGGTAGCACGCTACATTGTGTTGAGATGAAGCCAGGCAAAGGTGCTCAGATTGCGCGAAGTGCAGGTACTTCTTTACAGCTAGTTGCTCGTGAAGGAGATTACGCAACACTTAGGCTGCGGTCCGGCGAGATGCGCAAGGTTTTAAGTAGCTGTCGCGCCACCCTCGGTGAAGTTTCCAATTCAGAGCATTCTCTGCGTTCTCTGGGCAAAGCTGGCGCCAAGCGCTGGCGAGGAGTGAGACCGACCGTTCGAGGTGTTGCCATGAATCCGGTTGATCACCCTCATGGGGGTGGTGAAGGACGTACCTCTGGTGGTCGCCACCCGGTGTCACCTTGGGGCACTCCAACCAAGGGTTACAAGACCAGAGCAAACAAGCGAACTGACAACATGATAGTTCGCCGTCGAAATTCAAGTCGTAAATAAAGATAAGGGATAAAGGAATAAATTTGTGCCACGTTCACTAAAAAAAGGCCCGTTCATTGATTTTCACTTGATGAAGAAAGTGCAGGTCGCGGTTGAGAAAAATGACAAGCGACCAATTAAAACTTGGTCGCGTCGTTCCATGATTTCCCCAGATATGATTGGGTTGACTATAGCGGTGCATAATGGGCGGCAACATGTTCCAGTTTTCGTCAGCGAGGACATGGTAGGCCACAAGCTGGGCGAATTTTCCTCTACACGAACCTATCGAGGTCATGTCGCGGATAAGAAGGTGCGCTAAATGGAAGTGATAGCGAAATTAAGGGGTGCTCGCCTCTCGGCACAGAAGGCTAGGTTGGTAGCCGATCAGGTGCGAGGTAAAGGAGTTGAAGAAGCCCTAGAGCTGTTGGCCTACAGCTCAAAGAAAGGTGCCGCCATTATAAAAAAGGTATTGAACACCGCGATTGCAAATGCTGAACATAATGAAGGCGCGGATGTGGATGAATTGAAGATATCAACGATTTGTGTTGATGAAGGTATGACGATGAAACGCACCTTGCCAAGAGCGAAGGGTCGCGCTGATCGTATCTTGAAGCGTTCATGTCATATAACGATTACGGTCGCTGATAGCTAGGAGATTCGGATGGGTCAAAAAGTACATCCTACAGGTATCCGCCTTGGCATTGTCAAAAAACATAGTTCGGTATGGTTTGCTGAAGGACGGGAGTATGCCGAAAATTTGTTGGTTGATTTACAGATAAGAGATTTCGTCAAGAAGCATCTTGCCAACGCCTCGGTTTCTAGAGTCGATATCGAACGACCCGCACAAACGGCCAAGATAACCATCTACACCGCTCGACCGGGTATTGTGATCGGCAAGAAGGGCGAGGATGTTGAAGCTCTGCGGCGGATATTGACAGAGAAAATGGGTATTCCCGTACAAATCAACATCGAGGAAATTCGCAAGCCTGACCTGGACGCGCAACTTGTCGCCGACAGTGTGGCTCAGCAACTTCAGCGCCGAGTGATGTTTCGTCGCGCAATGAAGCGCGCTGTACAGAATGCAATGCGGCAAGGTGCTGAGGGTATCAAAGTTCAGGTCGGTGGTCGTTTAGGAGGTGTGGAGATTGCACGTTCTGAGTGGTATCGCGAGGGTCGAGTACCGCTGCATACCTTGCGCGCAGATATTGACTACGCGACCTCGGAAGCCACCACTACCTACGGGATTATTGGAGTGAAGGTTTGGATATTCAAAGGCGAAATATTAGACCTCAACGAAGCAATTGAGTCTAAGCAGACTGCCGCCAATTAGAGGAAGAACGTCGTGTTACAACCCAAACGAACAAAATTCCGTAAGATGATGAAAGGCCGTAACCGGGGCCTGTCACATCGCGGTAGTAAAGTGGATTTTGGTGAGTATGGTTTAAAAGCTGTTTCGCGTGGTCGACTCACAGCGCGTCAAATTGAGGCAGCACGTCGTGCGATGACACGGCGAGTGAAGCGTGGTGGTAAAATATGGATCCGAGTTTTCCCGGATAAGCCGATTACACAGAAGCCACTAGAAGTGCGCCAGGGTAAAGGTAAAGGAAATGTTGAGTATTGGGTTGCCCAAATTCAACCTGGCCGCATTATGTTCGAAATAGAGGGGGTTGATGAAGACCTTGCGCGGGAAGCTTTCTCGTTGGCTTCAGCCAAACTTCCATTCGAAACAGCATTTGTTAAGCGTACAGTGATGTAATGAGAGAGTTGACCAAATAAAGAGTGCCAAGCTTTTATCAACAGGATAAAGGTTATAAAGGCGATGCTGGTTATAGTGATGTTTAGCGAAATACAAAAGCGAAGGTAGTTTGATGAAAGCAGATGAATTGCGAGAAAAATCGGTAGAAGAGTTGCAGGTGCAGCTCAAGGAACTATACAAGGACCAATTTAATAACCGCATGCAGAAGAGCACGGGGCAACTCGGTCAAACTCATCTTGTCGGTGAAGCGAGAAAAGATATTTCGCGTGTAAAAACAATTATTACAGAAAAAGAACAAAGTGAAGGCTAACTATGTCGGACACTGAGATTCAAGAAAAAAAACAAAGCCAAGAAAAACTAGCGCGTACGGCGTCTGGCAAGGTTGTCAGCAATAAAATGGATAAATCGATTGTGGTGTTAGTCGAGCGTCGAGTTAAACATCCGGTTTATGGCAAGATTATTAAGCGATCAACCAAGGTTCATGCGCATGATGCAAACAACGAGTGCTTGCCGGGTGATGAGGTAACCATTAGGGAAACCCGTCCAATATCTAAGACTAAGAGCTGGGCTCTGGTTTCCATAGATGATCGGGCAGTGCAGGTTTAGGATTAAGAATTTATTCGTGAGGCGAACAAGCGACGGAGTGAATCGATGATTCAAGTGCAGTCTTACTTAGATGTAGCCGACAATAGCGGCGCTAGACGCGTAATGTGTATCAAGGTTCTGGGTGGTTCCCATCGCCGATATGCGCGTATCGGCGACATTATTAAAGTTACCGTTAAGGAAGCTATTCCGCGTGGCAAAGTAAAGAAAGGTCAGGTATTAACTGCGCTAGTTGTTCGGACCAAGAAAGGTGTGCGTCGAGGAGATGGTTCGGTGATTCGATTCGATGATAATGCGGCTATTCTTCTGAACAACCAGGAGGCTCCAATAGGTACGCGTGTATTCGGTCCCGTAACGAGAGAGCTCCGGACGGAGAAATTCATGCGAATTATTTCACTTGCGCCTGAAGTGCTTTAATTATTGTCGAAGCAGCTATAGAGACAAGAGAATTTTTGAAATGAATAAGTTAAAACAAGATGATGAAGTAATTGTTCTCGCCGGTAAGGACAAGGGTAAGCGTGGAACTATTTCCCGCATTGTGGGCAATAACAAGTTAATTGTTGCAGGTCTAAATATGGTAAAGCGGCATACTCGGCCGAATCCGAACCTAGGTCAGCCTGGAGGCATTGTCGAGAAAGAGGCTCCATTGCACATATCGAATGTAGCTATTTTCAATGCGACTGAAAACAAGGCAGATCGGGTTGGTGTTGAATTGCTGGGCGATGGGGCAAAGAAGCGCGTCTTTAAATCAAATGGTCAGGACATAGATTAAGTACTGGTGGTTGCCAATCATGGTTCAGCTTAAACAATTTTATCAAAATGAAGTAATACCTGCATTGTCCCAGGAATTCGGGTTTAAAAATAGAATGCGTGTTCCAAAAGTCTCCAAGGTGGTTCTTAATATGGGTCTCGGCGAAGCCGTTGCGGACAAGAAAATTTTGGAGAATGCAACGAATGACCTGGAATTGATCAGTGGCCAGAAAGTTGTTATTACCAAAGCACGCAAAAGTATTGCTGGATTCAAGATTCGAGAAGGCTGGCCCATCGGATGCAAGGTTACGCTGCGCGGTGAACGAATGTATGAGTTTTTAGAAAGGTTAGTTGGGATTGCCATTCCACGAATAAGGGACTTCCGGGGATTGAGCCCTAAGTCTTTTGATGGTCGGGGTAATTTCGCCATGGGAGTCACTGAGCAAATCATCTTTCCCGAGATTGATTACGACAAGATCGATAAGCTGCGTGGTTTGGATATAACTATTACCACAACAGCACAAAATGATAAGGAGGGCCGCGCACTGTTAACAGCGATGCGTTTTCCTTTCCGCGCAATGTCTACAGTAATTGATCAAA
>CESC01086018.1_pt1 | contig 21813 bp, 20 predicted proteins | sample 531131 | NCBI WGS metagenome assembly CESC01 (sample SAMEA2621295, study PRJEB7988) | marine metagenome | biome: marine biome (ENVO:00000447); feature: mesopelagic zone (ENVO:00000213); material: "saline water (ENVO:00002010), including plankton (ENVO:xxxxxxxx)" | depth 800 m
TTCAAACGGAATGGGCGGTCACGATGGGCCGGAATATGCAACGGTTTCGTAAGAGTTAGAAGTTGCAGCTAGTCACAGTCAGATTCGGACTAATAGCGTAGCGTTTATCGCAGAGCAGCTTGTGTATGCATCCCTGTTTTGGTTGCACCACCGATTAGAGCTTTCACCCTGTGGGTATTTCGCAGGAAATTCCCATGGTGTGAGCCTCTAAACAATTCTGGGTAACCCCGCCGTCCTGGAAAATCTTTCCGCAACTTTTAAGCAATTTCGGCCGTTTCAGAGCAGGGCAGCCCGGCTAGTTACAGTCCTGAGCAGGAACTTATACCGCTGACTGAACCGATGCCTGTTACCGCATTCGCCCTGATGCAAGTCGAACTGGGCAAGCCGGTCTTGGTTTTCGGTCTGGAGTTGGCGCGTCGGACGCTTAACTCTGCCACTGGCGCGAAAGCAAAGTTTCATGAGCCCAACGCAGCAGCAACGAAAGGGTGCAAAAGAACTTATCAATACGACAACTATAAGTTACATGCTTTGCATCCGTTTCCGTCTAATCTGACTACACAGAGACATGCGGTATGCAAGAAATTGCTTTCATTCGCATAGCACTCCACAGATGGTAGAACAATGAACTGAGCTGGTTGGAGCAATTCCTCACAATCAGTTCATCGGAAATAGTTCGATCTCGTCCATTATGAATAGCTGAAAATAGGAAACCTTTATGTGGGGAAAAGTATTGGCTGGCGTCGCTATTGGCGTTGGAGCCGTGGCAGCTGCGCCCTTCACTGGTGGAGGTTCGCTTTTGGGCGCCGCAACACTTGGAGCATCATTGTCGGGAGCAGGCACTATAGCGGCTGCGAGTGGCGCAGGGTTGGCCGGCGCAGCGGCCGGAAAAGCGATGTCGAGCAGAGAGGAACGTGAAAGGCGCTCAACAACTGAAAAGCAAGAGAGGACGAAAGCGGAGACCGACGCTCGGTTAGCCGCGCTTGAGAAAAACCTAGCCCGTGCGATGGCAGAAAATGATTCGTACTTCAGGGGAATCATTGCCCTCGAGGCCGTCGCAGTGGCTTGTGCAGTTTGTGATGGCGATTTCTCTGAAACCGAGAGGTTGGAAATCGCTGAGTTTGTACGCGGGATGCTAGCCCAGAATATTCCTGAAGCGGTAAAGCTGAAGATTGAAAAGGTTTATAACAACCCGCCCACAATCAAAGAGGCCTACCAGTTAGCCAAAGAATCTGGAGTCCCAATTGATCTATTTGACGAAGTCATTCAGTTCGTCATGGAAGTCGACGGAGTGAAGGAAGAGGAAAAGGCCTTTGCTCAAGCATGGAACCAATTGAAGGCTGCGTAAAGGAGATCAACTATGAGTTCCAGAGTCGAGCGTTACAGAAGACGCAAGAACATGGTCGAAAAGAATAAAGAGAAGCCGCTGGGTTATGGCGTAGTCGACCAAGAACGCGTTAACGAGCTGCTGAACCAAGACGTTGATCAGGCGAAATTGATCCGCTACCAATATTCTACGGACCTCGCGTTTCCTATTGAGGCTGACTCCGCAGAGGTCAATCGCCTGCTGTCTGAGCTCCGGAGTTCTTTTCATCAGCAAAGGCTCGATGACGTCTTAGGTTCTTTGAAAAAGGAAGTTATCGCATCAATTGCTGGACCATTTGGGCTTGGCAAAATACTGAGTGCATATGACAAGGCGGGCGGAAATGTCGATACGATTCACAATGCCCGAGAGGGAGTTTACGCCACCGACGACGCGCGTCGGCGCTATGATGACCGAGGGGAATACGATTCGAGCGCTTACCACGGTCACAGCGAATACATAGCCAAGAACCGTCAAGATACCAAATCACAAGATAATGGAACGCTCACGGACTCCTATACAGGGGAGGTGCTTGCACAAAACAAAAAGAGAAACCTCGACCACACTATCTCTGCAAAGGAGGTTCACGAGGATGCCGGTCGTGTGTTGGCCGAAGTAGACGGGCCAACCGCTGCAAACTCAAAATCTAACCTCAATCCCACATCGGAACATATCAACAACACGAGCGCGAAAGGTGCACTAACGACTGATGAGTTCCTGGCCAAACTTGAGAGGCAAGCTCCTGAGCGGAGGGCGCGGATTGAAGAGCTCTCTGCCAAGCCGGAGCTCTCTGCTAAGGAAAGTAGAGAACTTGAAAGGTTCAGAGAACACGAGGCAGTAGATGCGGATCGAATGCGTCAGATAGACCAAGATGCCAGGAAAGAGTACGACGCGAAGATCAACAAAAAATATTACACAAGCAAGAAGTTTGCATCGAATACCATTAAGACCGGAGTAGATGAAGGTGCGAAAATGGGCGTTCAGCAAGCCATCGGGTTACTGCTTGTTGAGTTTCTATCCAATTCGTTCATTGAGATAAAGCAGTCATTCAACCAAGGCCTCGAAGGCGAAACTCTGATGCACGATATTAGAATTCGACTCGAGCGCATTGGAAAAAAGTGCGCCAGCAAATGGAAGGATATGCTTGAAGGGTTTTCAGGAGGCTTCATTTCAGGCTTCATTTCAAACCTCGTCACAACCCTTGTAAATGTCTTCATCACAACGTCGAAGCGTTTCGTTCGCATGATTAGAGAAGGCGTTTTCTCGCTACTCAAGGCTCTGAAACTCATTCTTTTCCCGCCATCAAACATGACGTTTCTTGAAAGCATGCATGAAGCCACCAAGCTGTTTGCCGCAGGTGGTATCGTTATTGCGGGCGTAGCGCTAGAGGAAGTGGTTGAAAAATTTGTTCTTAGCGTCCCCGCGCTCGCTCCAATTGCAACGCTTGTTACATCAGTTCTCGTTGGTTCGTTGACAGCGATATCGATAGCCTTGATCAGCTACCTTATTGATAAGATGGATCTTTTGGGCGTTATAAAAATTGAACAGTCTAAATTTGTGCTAAATACTCTTGATGAAAGTATCGAGAATCGTCTGAAACGCTGTGAAGATTTAGTTGCGATTCAATGATCGCACTTTTTCAGCAACGGGTTCGACCCCGTCATTGCGGAAGTTCTTGACACAGGCGTTAGATTCTAAGCCTTTAATGGAGGCGGGGTAGAATCCGACAGGCACTGCTACCGACAGGGAGAAGTTATTTGGAGAAATCTAAAGTTGCAGTTTTCATCGACGTTGAAAATCTGACGCAGTGGGTGAAGGATGATGGCACTGAGCGGCTGATGGCAGATATCAGTGCTATTGGCCAGGTGATTGTTCGACGCGCGTATGGAGTTTGGAGTAAGCCTGGTATCTCCAATTTCCAAGCCCCTTTGAATCGACTAGGGTTCGAGCTCATCCACAGTTTTCATCCCGTAAGTGGTAAGAACTCGGCTGATATCCAACTGACCGTTGATGTCATGGAGCATGCGTTGCGGCTAGCTGATGTCGATTGGTTTGTGCTGGCAACGGGGGACTCTGACTTCTCTCCGCTATTTCGCCGCCTAAGGGAAATGGGAAAGGAAGTAATCGGGGTTGGCCCTCGTTCACCATTGAGTGAGAGCGTGAAATCGTCCTGCTCTCGCTACATCCATACAGATCCTGTCTCAACCAACACGAGAGAGCTTGAGTTCGATGATGCAGCCGAGATCGTAGAATCTATCTTGGCTGCAAGTACAGACCCCCTACCGCTAAATGTGCTGAAACAAGGTGTCCTCAACGTCAATAGCGCATTCAGTGAGAAGGACATGGGCTTCGGCTCTTTTTCCATGTTTTTGAAGGCGATAGATACAGTGGCCCTTAAAATGTCGCCTGGGAGCAATACTATTTGGTTGGCAGAGCTGGTCACAACAGATAGCCCCCGTCAGCCTAACGCGGATTTGAAGCCTGGAAGCCGAGAGAGTTATCAAGCTCTGCTACGCAAGAAAAAATGGGTCACGGTACCTAGAGAGTTGCTTGAGCTTGTTGGTAATACGCTTAGAGATTTACCTCCCCTCGAAAAGCAGGAATTGATCGAGGAACTAATCGTGCGCATCGCATCGGTGCGAAAGGACGTTACCGCAGCAGATATCCGAAAGGCCATTGTCCTGCTTTATAAGGCTCAAATGTTTGAGCTGATTGACGACACTGAACACGGTAGTCGGTTGCTGAAGCTGAAGTCTGAACTTGACCACATGAAAGAAGTGGATATGGCATTTATCCGCAGACTGAGGTCTGCGTGTAACGAGAATGGTGTTGCGTTTGAGCCCTCAATTATCCGAGATCTACTTTTTACCCAACCAGCAATGCCGGATCTATCTACGATGCTAAGGGCTGTTGAATCGGAAGAGGTTGCTTGAACATCTGCACCGCTAACGATTTATGATTCGCTCGTTAGCCACGACATGTGCTGGACCTCCACATGTCGTGCTTGAAGCTTCTGGCGCCAGCCATGGGCCATGGGAAACGGCATAAAAACGGTTAGTCAGTCGAAAAAAGGCCTATTTCGGTAGTGAATGGTTGGCAGGAATTGCATACCATCAACCACGACGCCCCAATTGTGACGACTTTCAATTTTAATATAGTGGTTTATGTCGTCCATAAGGCAGGCGATTTGCGTTGCGGAGTTGCCTTGATTGACAGGTGTTGGGTCGCTTCTACTTGGAGTGATATCTCGACCGGATGAATGGACCTGTTTGAGACGGACCTCCCCGCCGTTAAAAGCGCAAAAATCACGCACTGCATGCACTATGGCATTCCTCATTGCCGTATGAGCAGGAGCAATGCTAAAGGTCCACGGTTCGCCAGTGTAATCTCCTTTGTTAAAAATGTATCCAATATCCCGTTCAATCCTTCCTGACGAGGTTAACGGTGGCTCACCTCGAACATGATTCTCATCACTGATCATCAAGTCTGCGTAGAAGCTTTTAAAGTTTGATCCATGAGCAGCGACTTCCTGCTCACTCATATAAAAGGGGTGGTTTTTCGGATTGTCGTACTGAGGAATAGACGTCATTGCACATCCACTTACTGCTGCCGATAGGAATATCACCGCCGTCATGGTTGCTTTTTTTCCGGTCGGAAGAGCCTTCAAAAGCATATCTTATCCTTTCCTTTCCTTTCCTTTCATTGGGTTAGTAAGAACTAATGGAATCGAGAGGCGATAGACGTTTCCCCTATCAGTTAAGCAAAGAGTATTGATTGTCAGCCCCTTTTCGGTCGACTCGGCTTTGTAATAACGTGTATCGATTCGGTAACGCGGAAGGAGGCTTGCCTTAATGCAGGGAGCCGACTCTTACAGCCCGCACGATGCTTTAGTGGTTTGAGTGACCCCCCACCCAGCTTTTTAGGCCATTGGTGAGTTAATCGAACGTCGTAATATTTAAATGTATTCAGAAACGTCTTGCAGGATTCTCTCGGGCCTAGTCAGGTCAACTCTCCTATGGTGGATTGCGGCGGTAGGTAAGCCAAGTACTCTCGCTATGGTGTCTAAACGGCAGAGTCGAGCGAGTTTAGCTTGGAAATTCAACAGAACGACTGAAGCGTCGACCGCGAAATCCTTGATGATCGAAATGTAATCTGGGTCTTTGTGACTCTTCCGGTATCTCCCTGACCAAACGGTTGCCGGCGAGATACCCTCACCATCCATAACCATCGGTGCTATATCATAGGCTGGAGTAAGTGTAAGCTCCCCGTCGCGCTTTATGATGGATGTGTTGCGGCCGTGGTTATCGGTGTTACCTGTAGCTGCATTCACTACATCGCGGATAAGATAGTCGCAGAGATTCTGGTCATAGTGGTCGTTATCGTAAATGCTTCGTCGCAAGGCTGTCAGCACTGTTTCGTGGTGCATTCGAGCCCCGTTTCCAACCATCTTGTTTAAGCAATACATCGATTCCACACCCACGCGATGCTCATCGCTTTGAGTCATGGAGCGATCAAAACGAGGAAGCCATAGGGATGGAATGTTTCCCTCCAACAATTTTGTTCCATGAAGAGTATTCATTCCGCACTTTGCCAGCGCTTCGTAAAAAACACCCTCTGAACGAAGGATATTGCGATCATTTTCGGTCATTCGTCCCCGGGGGAACTTAACCAACCAGTGTTTTCTGACATGCCCTGGGGACAGTGTTCCCTCGAGGTAAAGCTCACCAGCCTCGTCCTCTACCATCAATAATTTAGGCGCTTCACCTCCAGCTCCCAGGGCCCCGGCAAGAAAATCAGTCGGTGTGCTGTTGATGACGTCAAACAAAGCCGTTGGGCTGCGCAGCAAATCGTCGGCCCTCAGGCTTTGCACTGGCTGTTTGTCCAAGGTCTCGCTGAACCGATCAGCAGCTTCCTTGACTCGAACGTTTCCAACGGGTGAAGCACAAAAGTCGCGTAAAAGTGCGAAGTCCTGACCGGCTCCGCGTACGCGGGAATTTCCCATTCGTTTAGTTAAGACTTGGCGGGCGAATCCCTGAGGAATGATGTCTCGGAGAAAAGGAGCTATCACTGTCTCATCATAGTGCGCTGTCAGGCTAGCCGGGGCGTTAACCGTGATCGCTCGATGATCCGTGAAGCAAGCTTCTGAAAGACAAGCGTCGCCAGCTACCTCTACAACATACTCAGGCCTATAATAGAAGCTCATCTGGCTGCGTAGACCATTGCCAGGCCACCGGAATGCAATCTCCCCGGCATCGAGCCAGCGATCATCCACATGGACCTGAATGGTTAGTCTTTGAGCGTCTGCCATAGCTTGTGTTTCAAATCCCTTACGGTGTCACCGTCTGATTTTCGGCCTGACTTGAGCGCATGACATGCTGAATATATGAGGTGCAATCGATCCTGGTTTTATCCCTACGGGTTTTCGCCCATTTCAGGTGCCCTTCGTCGACGAGCTTGTCTATATCCTCAACTGAACAGTCGAGCGCCTGGGTGATCTGTTCAAGCTTCACTTCCTCTTTCTTTCTCCGGGATCTGAGTTGAGCCTTCAGCCATCTTTCAAAGTGCTCTGCTCCGATATAGAGCTCTTCGAAGTTACCAATGCCCGGAAATGTCCCGTTAATCGAGCCTTTTATAACCGCATTGGCAAGCTGTCCAAAGCTAACTAAATATTTCTTGAGCCTCTTGTCGTCTGGCAAGATCTCAGTTGGATTATCGAGGGTGGAGACCGGCTTGAGGAGTCGGTTGAATTGCCTCAAGTCGAATCTTCGACGGCGAGAGCAGCGAACATTTTTGTGAGAAACCAAAGCTTCACCTTGGAAAAGCTCCTGAACATATTCCATGTCCATGCCCGTAATCTCTGCGAAAGATTGAAACGTGACGTGGTAGCGATAGCCTACACCCCCTTTCGATTCCAGGTCTCTGTCTCGCCTGGACTGGGAGATATACTTGGTAACTTCCGGAAAACCATGTTCCAGAGCGGTTGTCTGAACCTTTTGAGCGGGTTCGTCACGGGGGCCTTGCCAATTCATCTCCAAACGAGCACTGAAAAGGTTGCACGGGGCTTCAACGAAGTCCTTACCAAGAAAACGGACCTCGCTTCTTTTTTGATGACACTGCTCACGCCAAGATGCGTTCATTTCAGGGCTCTCGAGCAGTAGATAGGCCCGACGAACAAAATCAGAATGCATGACCAGACTGGGACAGTATTTACTCGGCTCGTGAATGACGTCGAAGGGTCGCATCGCGGTGCTGATGGCGACGCAAATGTCTTTTAAGAGTCGTTCGTCCACGTCGCCCAACTCAGCGCTTATCTCCTGCCAAATGTAGCGCTCAGTCTCAGTGATTTCAGAGGCGTGGCTGAGTCCCATGTCGCTCCAGTTTTTGTTGCAATGGGGGCAACCTATGAGCAAGCTCCCGCTCCATTTGAGCTGCTTGTCACAGTCGGGGCAGCTCTCGACCAACAAACGTTCGTGTTTCGGGCAATGTGCCGTGATCGCCAGTCCCCACCGCCAATCCAGGTAGCCTTGCTCGGACACACAGTCAGGACAAATCCGCGGGAAACCGAGCCGCAGATCAGAAATCATCCGATTCTCAGAGCGCAACCATGGAAGTTGCTCTCGTGCCCTAAACCGCACTCTGTGACGTTCTAAGGGCTTTTCAAGCTTCGACTCAAGCGCGTTGAAAGTTAGCCTTGTTGGTGCTTCAAGCCAGCCGGGATTTAGGGAAGCCGGCGTGGACTGTGAGCCCAGGCGGTCAAGGATCTCGGCTGGCCTAAAGATGCAATTGAGCTTGCCCACGCGCAATAGGAAACCGTTGAAAGACTCATCTTCGAACGGCTCTGGCCGGATGGCGAATCGCTTCATCAATGAATGTCCCAATGCTTCGAATTCTCGCGAGTCGCTTTCTTCTGGGCTTTCGCGGCGTGCTCTTGAACCCGCTCGTACCGTGCGAGGAACGGATTAAAGTTCCTGAGCTCCGGGTTCATTGAGGTTTTGCTGAACCCGTTAGCAAGGTCCTGCTTGGTAATCACATCACCTTGCTCCGCGCTTTCAAGCGCCATTTTTATGAGCCCTGCGATCAATCGAGGGATCCCTTTGGTCGCAACGTAGACACGCAGCATCATCTCCTTGTTGGCTAATGGAGTGAGCTCGACGCCTTGGCGGCGAAGAAACTTCATGACCGCTCTCAGATAGGAACCGAAAGCATGAAGACTTTCTTTCGAGTTAATCTGAAACGGCGTGAGACGCGTCTGCCTCTGGGCGAATCGCTGGTAGAGCTCCTCGTGTTGAGCAATGGATCGGTAACCGGCGGGTGTACCGGCCATAACCACGGCCAGCTTATGATGATCCATCATCAATTTGATGTGATTGACCACGCCCCGTGTGTTGGACTTCGCTTGATCGCGAAGAAAATGCTGAAACTCATCGAAAATCAGCAATTCCACGCCCCGTTGACGGATCAGTTCGTTGAGCTTCTGTTTCAGCTCGCCAACAGTTCCCTTTATCGAACCCTCATAATCTGAGGCCAGAAGGATCTCTTGGATCAGAGTCTTGAGCGTCGGCTCAGCGGGAACAGAGACGAGAATGATTGGCTCTTTCGAGCGTTCACGACTCTCGAGATCCTTGCGCTCTTCGCGATGCTTCTTGATGTAGGACTCAAGGATCGAGGATTTCCCCAGGCCCGGTATGCCCATAAGCAGCATTCCAACGCCTTCCACGCCAGACATTGCGTGGGTACGCCATATATCGTCACGCGCCTCTCTGAACCGGTCGTGTTGTGTTCGCCAACCTGTAAAAGCAACTGTGGCAGGCCTCAGTCCTTGCGCGTCTGTGCGTTCAAAATCAGTCATCTTCGTATACTCCGTCTGCGCCGTATTCCTCTGCGATGGGGTCCTCGGATGCGCTCGATATCGAACGTCTGCGGGCAGTTGGAGGGGGAAGGGTGTCATCCTCCTCTCTGAGTCGCTCGAGTTCAGCTTCGATAGGATCCGTAGGTGCACGCTGACTGCGCCGTGAGCGAACTCGTCGCGAGTTTTCGTCGTGCGCAGCGTTGGCATTAATAAAGGTTGGGCTGGATTTGGCGCGACGCCGGCCCGTGAAGCCTTTATTGGTATAAGTGCTTGGGCGCGAGGCCTTCAATTCAGCGAGGGTTGTTCCCGGCTCAATGTCTTGGTCTACGACAACAGCCTTGAAAACTTTCTCGGTGATGGGATCAACGACGTTGACTGAGTGAACGTCATTGTGGGTATATTCAACCATGACCTCAGCCGCTTGGCCCCGTCTCCGAAGATCCATCCCGATCTCTTTGAGCCTGTTATCAGGATCGTTGTATCGCAGATTGTTGAGCTGGATACCCTGATGTGCGTGAACTCCAGAAATAGTGCATATTCTGGTTTCACCCATAGTGAATCTGATGCGCTCGTAGTTGGTCGGCAAATGCGGAGGAAAGATCTGAGCCTGCTCTTCCCAGACCTCATACGGTGTTTTGCCGTTCAAACCGCGATGGGGCACCTGGTGATATTCGTCGACAACCCACTCGTAGAGCGCAGTGCGAAATTCCTGCAACGTCATTGACGCCTTCTCTTTGATCGTCGCATCGAGATTGGGGCGATCCGTATGCTTCCCGCAGTAGCCCTTCAGTGTCTGGGCAAAGCGAGTGCGAAGCGTCAGAAAGAAGCGTTCTACGAAAGGCTTTCGCCATCCCGCATACGTTGGCACGATCTCAGAATCAGAGCCCGTGTCCGCTAAGAAAGCGTATGTTTGTACGCTGGCATAGCCCGAGCCGCCATCGCACACAAACTTTTCTGGCACGCCATACATCGGCCAATTGTTTTCGACAGTGAGGGGCAACGAATCCGGTGACTTGGGGCAAATAGCATGTCTGTAGCTGTCGATCACCGATCCCGCGGATTCGCCCCTGCCGATTTGGGCAATCAGACCAAGCACCGAGCGAGAGTAAACGTCGATGACGGCAAAGAGGGTAACGGGGCCAAGATACCGGCCCTCCTCATCGGTGACTCCGATAGCCAGGTTCACCGCATCGGCTTCGACGCGCTCCAGAATCCGTTCGGCCCGAAGCTTCTTCTTGGCGTTTCGCCTCGCTGCTTTTGCGGCGCGACGACCCTCGCGTTTTTCGATAAATGCAATCGGGTCGCAAGCTTGCGCTGCCCATTTGCGGAACACTTCTCGACAGGGTCTTTTAGCGCCCTGTCCAAACCTGTGCTCAAACTCTTCAGTAAAGCAGTCGTAAGCATATTGAACCGTCGGGCGCCCGAGCTGGAGGTAGTAGTCGTCAATAACCTCCAGCGCCAAATCCTGGATATCCTGGGAGAAGGTGGATTTGCGCTGGCGTTTTTTCGGCTTTAGCGTCGACGCTACGCCGTGAGAGTGCCTTTGCGCTTGGCGAGCCCAACGTGCAAGAGTCGCAGGAGAAATCGGTTTGGGGTCTCGGATCTCCCGCGCGACCCTTGCGATGACTTGTTGCCGGATTTTGATACCGCCAATGCCGCCTTTGGTTGTGCGTCGCCGCAACTCATCGAGGTAAGCGGAGCGTCGCTTCACCTCTTCGAGATCTGCAACGGAGACATTGGGCGCTTTAGGCGCGGCCACTTCCCCTTTTGGGATGAGATGGAGGGTTTTCCCGAATTCGGACTCGATCTCCGTGCGAGTCTTAATGACGGTAGGCTGCTTCTCTTTGTCGAAGCAGAGAGCGACGGTCGAATCTGGCAACGTTGTTAGGGTCGCGTGTAGGCCATGGAAAGACACGCGGTTCCCGGTCATTGCGATGGTATGGAACATGGCTATCTCCTTTCGAAGCGTTTGGAGTTGAATGGTTACCAAGTGAAGTCCAGTTGGGACCAGGGCTTCGTCAGATCGCACTGCAAAAGGTGGTGTGCGACGGCACGACGAACGAATGAGGGCGTGATTGCCAGGCTTGCAAGCAACTTGAGAAGCTCTGGCATAGAGGCAGAACGCTTATCGGTGGCGTTGAGAAGCGTTTGGTATTCACTCACTGGTGCGGGCGCATCAAGTACCGGCGCCAAATATCGAATATTCTGGGCTCGGTTCCCGGGGCGAATGTCATCTTCCGTTAAAACTCGAAAGACCTGGCCCCGCGCCCTGAAAATTCCGCTAAGCTTCTGGGCTTTATGACAAAACTCCGGGTTGTTCGCAGCGCTGCGTGTTTTTATCTCGTCAACGTATTCGACGCCGTTTTCAATCACCAGGAAGTCAGGGGTATACCGCCTCGGACGACCTGCGAGGTGGAATCGAATCGAAAAAGGTTGGCTTTCGACGGACTCAGCGGTCTTCTCGAACCGAATCAGGTTCAGGTAGTCCAGCTCAAGCGTACTTTCGACCGCGTACACTCGACCGTAATGGGCTGAGTGCGAGAGGTAGGAAGACCGAATCGGTGATTGTTTGACGAGTTCACGTTGCTGCATTTGTTACTCCAGTTTTGTTTGTTCGGATATCAACCAATAGTTAAAAACAGGGTTGTCGCAAGTTCATAAACTACTGTTTTTGCTCAATATATTTATTGTTATGTAATGTTGATATCCCCTCGTTCACAGGTAAGTAACTAAATTGCAGAGCAAAACCGGACAAAAAATTTGAAAAAATTTGAGGTTTTTTGCGGAAAAGTCTCAGATTAATTATTAGTAATGTTTTAGAGCGAACAGAGAAGGAAGTGATGTATGGAGTACTCGATGGGCCCTGTGAGTACAGAAGAGATCGGACGTGTCGCGATGCATGATGGTGTAAAACAGGGGGCGCTTTCAGTCGTTAAAAAGAAGTTGGGCCACATTCTCGGGACAGGTAGAGATTCCGAAGTGCACCAAATCGCAGAAGATGCCTTGAACGAGGTCACGGTACATCTGTTGAATGCGATCCAAGCCGGCACGAGCTCATTGAGAGCTGAAGAAAGCGACGGGGAAGTCGATATTCTTAAACACCCCGTTGCGCGTTACTTGATCTCTGGTGTTGCACATTACTGCAATGACCGGCTCAAAAGGTGGTCGGTTAACAACGAAAAAGGCCAGGTCGGTGCGCGAGCGAGGTACATTATTGACTCGGAGCTGGCGGATGACTCCGATTACTGGGATCAACACCTGAGTCACTCCGGAAGCTTGGCATCCCTGGACGATGACCGCGTCGATTCTTTGCTCGCAGCCAAGGGCTTGTCTGGGGAGGACATCACTTTGATCAAGCGGAATCTAGCGGGTTGGAGTTTCGTCGACCTGGCTGCGGAATACGGTGGCACAGCGGACAAGTACCGCCGTCGAATTCAGCGCGCTTTGGATAAAGCTGACATTGACCCGGAATTGCTTGGCTAAATGCGCGTTAGATTTGATGCGAGGTCTGAAGGTATCTCACTGCCCTCAGCTTCGCAGAGGAAGGGGCGAGCTTGATCTGAGGAAAGTTCTGCTGGCCCGCGAATCTCATAATCCAAGCAGTTGTCATACCGTTTCCAGCTGGGGATATGGTTGGTCTGTACCCTAGATCGGCTTCCCTTCGACTCCCTTCTACCTCTTTCCTGCTAAATTATCTTTGATGATTAGATGGACTCAGAGACCCAGAGGGAGTGAATACATGAAGAAGCCAACCGGCCCAGAAGTTTCAGTGACTCTCTCTGAACTGAAGGCAAATCCAATTGCGGCTGTGGAGTCTGGAAAAGGATTTCCTGTTGCAGTTCTGATTCGAGAAAAGCCAGAATTTTATTGCGTTCCAGCGCACTTCTTCGAGGCGATGATTGAGCGAATTGAGGAGAAAGAGCTTGTTCGGCTTATTGAATCGCGCCAATCCGAACAAAGCATTCCAGTGAACCTGGAAGATCTATAAGTTCATCCCAGAAGTCGAAATGACATTTTTCCTTTGCCCATTGGTCGTGACTTTCTCAAATTGTTTCAATTTGCATCAGTCTAGCTTGGAACGCTTCTCGTCGGTGTTTGGTTACATGCCGATCGGATCAGGTTAGCTTCGGGATTGTTTGCTAAAGAGGGGAAACCTATGGCTCTGTTAGCTGAAGAAATAGTTGAAGAGTGGCTAAACCGGCAAGGCTATTTCACGATTCGCGGTATTCGCCTTGGTGTCAACGAGGTTGACTTGGTGGCTGTGAAATTTTCGGAAGGCTACGAAGTTACCTGCCGTCATATAGAAGTGCAGGCATCAATGCGGCCGGTCAGTTACATTTCCAAAGTTCCAAAAGCTTCAAGGAAATCTGGTCGCGCGCCAAACAGCGCCGCACGCTCCGAAGAAGAGCTGGTCGAAGGCGTAGCTGAGTGGGTAGAAGGCAAGTTCTTTGCGGCTAAAAAGCGAGCCCTGATGAAGACACTCTGTGATGGTCAGTGGACGTCAGAATTGGTCATCAATAACGTTAAATCTGAAAAGGAAGTCGGTCTAATCTCAGATCATGGAATCACTATCCATCGCCTCTCTGATATGGTCCGCGAGCTAGACGATAGCTCAAAGTTTCCTATAAAAAGCGCAGCCGGGTCTGACTTTATCGATCTGCTTCAGATGGGTGCGAAAACGCAGCAAGAAAAGTAAGGCTGATCTTTCCTAGCCGTTTCGACGTTTAGCCTCAGTATAGGAAGAATTGCAGCCTGGATGGGAGAGAAGATAATGTTTAAATTTCGTACGGCTGTGCTTTTCAGCTTGGCTTGTCTGTTTTCCAGCGACGCTTGGTCTATTACCGGTGTTGAGATTTACCAAGGCTGTAGCGTCGCTGCCCAAGAAGATTTCAACTATGAGAGCCTACCGACAGCAAAGGCAATGTATGTTGGACACTGCTTGGGACTGATAACTGGCTTTGTAGAGATGATTCGGCTTTATGAAGGCACTGAGGCTCCACCAGTGGCATGCATCCCAGACAATGTAACCGTCTCAACGATTGTGGATGATGTTATAGATTTTCTAGATGAAAACAGGGCTCATTGGGATATGAGCGCTTCTGTTTTGGTGATTATCGCTATCAAAAACAATTACCTATGCGAGGCTTAGAGCTTTGTTTTATCGGACTTTCATGACTAAGTAAGTAAATCTCGACTTTCTGCCCCACTTGGCTCTTGGTCGGGAGGCTGAGCGGGCATGCAGTTAAAGTGCTCTCCGTTTCGGAGCGCGAATGTGTGAATGGATTTGACATTACCTTTTGGTTATTCAAACCGTTGCTCTCGTTCCTCATCCTCCCGCTTCTCACGCTCTCTCTCGGATTTGATCAACTTAGCCAGTTTCGCAGAAACTGATTTAGCAGCTTTAGAGATTTCTGGGCGTTCGTGTTCGACCAACACACCAATGGCATCCAATCGAGGTTGCATCACATTCGCTCGGCTACCGGACCAAGATGATGGAGTGACGCGTTCGGCGAATGCTTCCAGAACGGCCTCTGGCTGAGGAGAGGCCTCTAGGAACTTAATCGCTGAATCCGAAATGGTAGCTATTCCCCCCTGAGCTTCATCTGTTGACCAAAGACGGATCCCCGCCGCGATAGACGCCCACAGGCTGTTATCGTTTTTAGCACTGCACCATTCAATCAAAAATTGAACATCGATTTTGGCGAGAGGAGATTGACGCAGGCCTTCATCCCGAAGAAAGAGCAGTCGTCGATATTGTTCTTTTTCAGTGCCCTCGAAAGCGCGTTTAAGAAATGCTTCCGGCATTAATGCAATAGTCGTCTCGATAGCACTTTCGAATGCATAAATGCAGCCATGGTGCTCATCAATAACCGCAACAATAGTGTCTAACCACTCCAGCTTTTCGGTGTCGTTCCCGTCCAAGCGTAACGCGACACCGACGACGCGCTCCATGTCATAATCCATGGACCCGCCAGGGTCACTGTGTTCTCTCTGAATTCTCTGGATCGCCGCCTTCAGTCCGACCAATCGAAGGGCCGAACTAAGCGCATCCATAGCCCCCTCGTTACCATGTAACTTCATGCTTAAGGAATCCAAAACCACCGCATCGCCGTTAGGTTTACTTAGGAGTCGCTGAGCAAGCTCAAAAACACGGCCTTCTGGCAAGTGGGAATACTCGTCTCGCCAAAGGATTAGTCCATACATTTGGGGGTGAATTACAGGATCATCGAGAAGCGCCATACAGCGATCCAAGTCACTTTCTGTGAACGTCCTCCGTGGATGCAATCCTACCAATGCTGTTCGAAGCTCAGGGTGGAGTGCGCATTGATCGAGTAGCTCCTGTGCTAGTGCAGGATCGACAACGTCAGCTTCTTCAATGAAGCCTCCAAAGACGGCAACATTTTTATGTGCTTCTGGCTGCTTCTCCAGTTGATTGATGAGCTGTTGCCAACCAACCCGCAGGTCATGACATCCCTTCGCTAACCCTCTTCCGAATGCGGTGCGATAAGGCATCCAATCGTTGGAGAACAAAGTGAGACCCAACTCGTCAAGTTCGTAATCGGATGCTGCAAAGTCTTCCCCCAATTGGAGCGCCTTGGCTTCAAATCGCTTTTCAGCTTCGCGATAATTGTTGGTGTCTTCAGGATCAAAATCGGCTTCTAGCGTCCAATGGTCGTGCCCCTTGCCGAGTACGTATGTCATTATCGTCGGAATCAGGGCATCGGGCTCCAAGTCCTTGTCTAACCGGGCAAGGCTCTCCGGCAGTGGCTCGCAATTGTCGTTATGTTTGCGCTTGGTGTGATTGAAATAGATTGTTGATCGGACAGCTTTCCAACCCTCGACCCAGGGGTGATGGGCATGTAGCTTTCTAGCAGCGTCGACAAGTTTGTCCCTCATCGCTTTGTGCTGCCATATCCCTCGAAATACGTTTCCGAAGGTCTGCCGTGCGGGGCCTTCAAGATCCGGATCGCCAGAGGTTCCTAATCGCACCGCAACGTCTATAAAGGCTCGGCGCCACTCCACGAGTTCATCGTGTTTGGGTCGGAATCCAAAGTCTCTTGGGCGCGCACCAAACTCATGCATCCCATCTCCTGTCCAGGGTGGCCCGCTTAAGGCAGTTGAAAGCATTCGGAAACCCAAAGACCTGCGCCCAGCGCCGTTCGACCGAAAGCATTCCTCCATGATTGCGATGCGCTGCTCAAGAGAGGCATGGGTGCCAGACAGGTACGACTGGAACAACCTCATTATCTTGCCTCGAACCGCGTCGTAGTTGTTGTTTTCGTCTTCGAAGTCGGCCACTCGGATGAGAAGTCGGACGCAGCGGTCGAATGCTCCCGGTTCGTATGCCAACAGCTGCAAAAGCTTGAGCACGGTCGTCCGCTGTGGATTGCGATGCGGTTCCATACCGTTGAAGTCAGGGGCGTTAAGCTCTGCTTCAATCCTATCGAGTAGTGCCTCAGGCGCAACCGGGCCGATATAGCCCAGCATTCGAGCTGATATACCCTCTAGCTTTAGTATTCCCCCCAGCAGCCCATCTGGCCGTAGCCAAGCCTCGACGATTTCTTTCGCAACGGGGTGATCATGTAATAGCCCCAGCCTGTGTGCGAACGACATTAGTAAGCGTTCACGACCGGTAGCTTCAAAGGTCGCCCTCAGTTGATCAACAGGGATGCTTTCTAGCGCCGATGCTGCCAACTTGTTGGCAATGGCATGGGGGAGGATGGCTCGCCAATGCCCCCGCTTCTGCACAACATGGCGGTCCAACAGAATTTTGACGGATCGAAACAATTGAAGCTGGGAATACCCCGAGATCGAACCCAGCACTTCCAATTCGTTGTAACCATGCTCAAGGGTTGAGACCGAGAACGAATATACCAGAGACAGTATTTCAGCCTGTTCCCGAAGATTTGCGTCCGGATGATTACGTTGCTCAAACAAACGGTTAAACAACTGCGTGTCTGAAAGCTGAGCTAATCCCTCACCTTTCTCAACTCTCTCTGCGATTGCCAGAGATACCCTCGCATTCCCGTCAGCAAACTCTGCTATCCGGCGGGCGTTGATCTGACCGATATCGGGAAAGCGCCGGATCAGAAGTTGCTCAGCCACCTCCGGTCCGACAGCCTCAATGTGGATTACCTCGGTTGTCTGAGGCTTGTCGTCTCTGATGTCGTACTCAACGGTAATGAGGCTCACATCGCTGGTTGCGGCTGATACTTTGCTGGCCAGCGAAGAGTGTAATTCTGATGGGCAATTATCGAGAATGATGATGGCACTTCGGCCCTCATTAACTAGCCTGTCCAGAACAGCTGCCGCCGAAGGATCCGGATCAGCACCCGTATCGACATAGACGGCAATAGTTCTATCGAGAGCGTCTGAACCAACACTCTCATCGAAGAGTGCCTGCACAATCCTAGTCTTCCCGACCCCGGATAAGCCCGTGATACGAATGGCCTTCTTGGTAGATCGAATCAGGTCTCGCATCGGATCGATTGCGTCTTCAATACTTAACTTCTGGCCCTGGTGTGACGGTAATGTGACCGTCACACCAGGAGCACAAATCAGGTTGTCAACGACATCATGTGGTGGATTGCTCCAAGCGCCATAGGGCTGCCAACCGGAGTAACCCTGGCCGAGCTTTCCTTTTGCCCACAGCATGATAGCGGGATGCTGTCGCAACCATTGAAGCAGCTTTGATCGATCGTAAAAGTTCAGGTGAATATTGCCACTGTCGGGATCATCCTTAACGGCATCCCGCATAGCTTTTAGGCGATCTTTCAGCATGGGAGGGGAGCAATCATCACCCAAACTGACGATAATGTAGCTTCCGCCCTTTGCAGCTTGGCCTGAGATTGTCGGTGATAGTTGGCCGTCGGCGGCCATCTCATTAGTGATCGAGGCCTTCGGCATCGAGTGCTTCTTGGCTTGTAGGATCGTATCGGCCTTAACAAGAAAGCCGGTGTTTAGCGTATCGACGGGAACCTGAACATGGATATCAATTCCTTCGTCAGGCGCATTGATTGAACCTGACCAGCTAACCCATGCGGGGCTATGGCCATGCGCCGCAATTTCGGCCTCAGCGAGGCGAGCAACCAACTCTTCGAGCTGAGTATCGGTCAGTCGGAGTAGATCATCTTTCTCTATGTCGAAAATTGCCACGCACTCACCTCAGTAGATCCCCCAGTGGTTTCGCCGCGAGATAACCATTTAACTCAGCCAATCTGATGAAGTGTGCCTGTTGGAGTGCTTATTGTGAAAGGTCTTGCCTTCAAACATCTTCGTGGATGCGTGTTGGTCAACCTAAATTTTCCCTTAAGCGACGTCACTGACCGGCCACTTTCTGGGGGTTACCTCCGACCAAGTCACGTTTTCAATCCGACTTATTCAGTCGGGACTTGATGGTAGCGAGAGCTTCAACGAGCTCGCGATCATGGTCTGAGTAAGGCGGCAGATACTCTGGAATGGGAACCCACCAATACTCCTCACCAGGAGCAATAACCGCGGCCTGATCATCCAGCAACAGTGCGTCAGTTCGGCCGCAGCGGGCCTTGTCTTTTATAGTACCGCTGGGATGGATGACAGGTAGGTCAAGGAACCAGCTTGGCACCACTACCTCTTCGACCAACAGGTTCCGAATCGCCTGTACTCGCTCTGAGCTGACGGATGTGTACAGCATCAGATTACAGACCTCCGACACGTTCTCGAGAAAAGCATGGAGACCAGGCCTGGGAATTTGGGAGACGGCGTTGCTAATGAGCGTCCCTTCGAGATCCATGCAAAGAAGCGTTTTTTGCTTTTGTCCATTCATGATTGAAAACTCGTTTTATGGCGTTCTACGAGATCAGTGGGTTTGAGTTCCAAATCCCGAGCTTGGCCTCGCGCCAGGGAGCCTACTCTTTTTGTAACTTTAGACTGGCGGATTCTCCAATCCTTGCATACACTGATTAGAACGTAAACATATGATTTAGAACGGGAAAATAATTTTAATTATGGAATGTCGTGAGCGTAGGAAAAGTTTTCGCGAGCGTTGATGACCAGAGAGCCAAGACATGAGCACAAAAGCTTCAATTTCCAGCGGTCCGAATTATCACCTCTATTACCAGGAGCTGCTCAGCGTTCAACCGGAGTCAGTTTTTCTAGAGCTGAATCATCCGCGGGAGTATCGAGTCGAAAGAGAGACGTTCCAAGGAAAATCCTGGGATGTGCTTGTTGTTGAAATCCCATCTGAAAACATGGACAAGATCGCGATCGACTGGATCAAAAAAAGAAGACTCCAAGGTGCCGCCGGTGGCCCCGTTGGTGCAGAGTGGGGCAGCCCCGACTGTCCTTGGCAGTAGCGATGAGGCTCGTTTGTATATCCGATACGCACAGTCTGCATGGCAAGATGCTGCCTCTCCCGGAGGGCGACGTTCTGGTCCACGCCGGAGACTGCACCGGATCAGGCTCTCTACCGCAGCTCGATGACTTTACTAGTTGGATGGGCTCTCGGCCATACAAACACAAGGTTCTTATCGCCGGTAATCACGACCACTGTTTTGTTCGATACCCCGATTGGTCCCGAGAGATGTGTGAAAAAAACGGAATCACATACCTTCAAGGTGAGGCTGCGATGATCGGAGGCTTGAAGTTTTATGGCTTCCCTTGGCAGCCAGTCTTCCGATGGATGAGTTTTAACGCGAAAGAAGGCGAGAGATGGGGGCGACTGAAGCTGGTTCCTGAGGACACTGATGTGCTCGTAACGCACGGACCAGCACTAGGGATTTTCGACTGGATTCCGGATATAAATGAACACGTCGGCTGCTATGCACTCGCTAAAAGAATCGAGGAGCTGCCGCAGCTCAAGGCTCACATCTGCGGCCACATTCACGAAAGTTACGGTTTTGCGATTCGGGAAAGCGACGGCATTAAGTTTGCGAACGCGAGCACTTGTGATGCTCGCTACCGTCCAGTTAATCCGCCAATCATCATCGACCTCTGAGAGTTATGGAGAAGCCGCTGAGGGAGTGGAGTTTCGTGAAAAAAACACTGGTTAAACGGGAGCGCAGATGAAGATTGTGTACATTGATATGGATGACACCTTGTGCGACTTCGAAGGCGCATTTTCAGAAGCCCTAAAGACGAATCCAACTGTTCGGTATCCCCAGTCCCAATATCGATTCTTTGCCAATCTTCGTCCAATTGAGGGTGCAATCGAAGCAGTGAAGAGCTTGGTCGATTCGGATGAGTATGATCCCTATATCCTATCTGCCCCAAGCACGAAAAACCCATTCAGTTATGCTGAAAAGCGGGAATGGATAGAGCTTTATTTCGGATACGATTTTTGCGAAAAGCTCATTCTATGCGGTCATAAAGGTCTCCTCAAAGGAGACCTATTAATAGACGACAACCATGAGGGCAAAGGCCAAGACCTTTTCGAGGGGGAACTCATCCAATTTGGTAGCTACGCTTACCCAAATTGGACGGCTGTTCGCACTCGTCTCGGGATCTAGGTGGTAATGACGCCATAAATTGGCCGCTCAGGTCGCAAAGCGAACATTCGAACTTGGGATAGCGTTCGGTTCTCGCGCCACCCTGACAACGTACATTCACCAGTAGTTGTCGATCAGAAACTGATTCACGTTGTCGATGTTTTCCTCGTAGCAGGATCGTGCGCCGCATTCGCCGCCTGCTTCCCAGTACGTAGCGGAACGTTGGGTTGCCCGATTGAGTTCATTCAGTTCTCGTTGTGATTCAGCCAGCGTTTTTTGACCGGATCGCTTTCCTCGGATCACCGCAATATTGACGGCATCGGCTTCGCTGGCAACGATCAGAAATTTTTCGGCCTCCATGTATCGCGTGCATTTCTTTACGTGACAGTCCCGTACGTCCACCGCGTGAACTTCGCAGATCTCGGCGTAGGCGGGAATCGCTTGCCATTTTCCCGGCATTTCTGACTGACCAGCCGCCGCTACCGCGCGAATGTTGTACTCCCTTGGCCAGCCATAGGTATCCTTGCAATGGCGGGCTGGATTACCCTTTACGTCTGGCGTATACAGCAACGGACGATAAACGAACGACCCGGATTGGTTGTCGTAATGGCCCTTGCCAACAACCGCGCCGGGCTTGTGCCCCATCTCTTTGCCCAGCCTGTCCGTCATGGTGACATGCAAGGCCAGATCCTGGTTTTTACCCCGAAACGTCTCTATGGAACCGTATTTACCTACCATATTCAGACCCCCCAGTTCTTCAGGCATGGTAGCCGCTCGCTTCTGTTGGGCTTGAACTCTCATCGCAACAACCTCGGTGGCCAAAGGCGCTCGAGTAGCATGTAGATCCTGGGTTCCGCGCTTCTGCCAGCTGGCTGGGGAGCCGCTCAGGCCGCGCAACTCGTAGGAAGGCTTCATGGTTTGGCCTTTGGCTGAACGGCCGAACATCAACTGGGTGACGTACATCTCTGGCGAATTTATATCTGAACTGTTGCGGTCGCCATTGGAGAAATAGTCGCCAATCGAATAGAACAGAATAGTGAGGTAGTTGGGAAATCTTCGATCAGGAAACTGTTCGTCTATTTTTGAAATCAGGTGGTCATTAACCAGCGCAGTTTCCTGAGGGTGGTAGCGATAGCCTT
>CESC01020769.1_pt1 | contig 21529 bp, 18 predicted proteins | sample 531131 | NCBI WGS metagenome assembly CESC01 (sample SAMEA2621295, study PRJEB7988) | marine metagenome | biome: marine biome (ENVO:00000447); feature: mesopelagic zone (ENVO:00000213); material: "saline water (ENVO:00002010), including plankton (ENVO:xxxxxxxx)" | depth 800 m
CCTACGCAAACGCAACTGGGAGGAATTCGATGAAACAGATTTTCACCAGCGCGGTATGCCTGGCTATGCTGGCTGTCCCCGCGCTTCATGCCCAAGAAGCAGCGATTTTTTCCGGGAACGACCGTGTTCATCCTGTCTATGCCGAGAATGGTATGGTCTCGGCCCAAGAAGCTGTCGCGGCTCAGATTGGGCTCGATATTCTCAAGGCTGGCGGTAATGCCGTTGATGCAGGTGTTGCTGTGGCATTTGCACTGGCTGTGACCCTACCGCGGGCGGGCAATATCGGCGGGGGTGGTTTCATGATCGTGCATGACGCCGAGTCTGGAGAGACCAAGGCGATAGACTACCGCGAAATGGCACCCTCATCCGCCGAACGGGACATGTATCTCGACGCCGAAGGCAACGCCGACAGCGAGCTTTCGCGGTTCACAGGATTGGCCGTTGGCGTGCCGGGCACTGTGGCGGGCATGCAGATGGCATTAGAAAACTACGGCAGTATGACGCTTGCCGAGGTGATTGAGCCGGCCATCGCACTTGCACGTGATGGCATCGCGGTCACGCCCGGCCTTGCTGACAGCCTCAAGGGACTTGAGGGGCGGCTGAAGAAATGGCCGAGTTCTGAGACCATCTTTTATAAAGAAGGTGGCGGTTTCTACGAGCCGGGCGAGTCTCTTGTGCAGACCGACCTTGCCGATACTCTACAGAAGATCGCTGATGAGGGGCCGGATGGCTTTTACAAAGGCGAGACCGCAGCCAAAATCGCTGAAGCGGTGCAGGCGGCAGGCGGGCGCATCACAGTGGAGGACATGGCGAATTACAAGCCGGTTCTGCGTGACCCGGTGCGCGGCACCTACCGCGGGTACGAGATTGTCTCCATGCCACCGCCCAGTTCTGGCGGGGCGCATATCATCCAAATTCTCAACGTTCTCGAAGACTATCCGATCTCTTTCCTTGGTCATAACACGGCCGACACGATCCACCTTATGGTCGAAGCGATGAAACGGGCCTATGCAGATCGTTCGGAATACTTGGGCGATAGTGATTTCGTAGATGTGCCCTTAAGTGAGATCACCTCCAAAGCCTATGCCGAGGATATTCGCGGGAACATCAGCCTGAATGCGACGACCCCGTCGAGCAGCATCAAGCCGGGAGAGCTCGCGCCTTACGAGTCCGACCAGACCACGCATTTTTCGATCGTGGACAAGGATGGCAACGCGGTGTCCAACACCTATACGATCAACTTCTCCTATGGGTCCGGGATGGTTGCTGACGGCACCGGTATTCTGATGAACAATGAGATGGATGACTTCGCGGCCAAACCTGGTGTGCCCAATGCCTATGGGTTGATTGGCGGCGATGCCAATGCAGTGGAAGGTGGTAAGCGGCCGCTTTCTTCGATGTCGCCGACGATTGTGATGAAGGACGGTGAGGTCTTCATGGTCACGGGCTCACCCGGCGGCTCGCGCATCATCACCACCACGTTGCAGGTCATCATGAATGTCATCGACCATGGGATGAACATCGCCGAAGCCTCCTTCGCGCCGCGCATTCATCATCAGTGGTTGCCCGATGAAATCCGGATTGAAGAGGGGATCAACCTCGACACGGTGGGCCTGCTTGAGCGACGCGGTCATAAGGTCAGTGAAAAATCGGTGATGGGCTCGACCCAATCGATCCTCGTGGACAAAGAAAGCGGCTATCTGTTTGGCGCCTCTGATCCGCGTCGCGTCGATGCAGCTACCTTGGGCCATTGACTTTAAAGAGCTACCTCCGGCGTAGGCGCCGGGGTTAGCTGTCTCATTCTGCTAAAGGCCGCGCACCGCAGTAACGATCAGCTTCTCAACGCTGGCAGGCCGACACCGGTGGCGTCAAACCCGCCATCGGAGGCCACAACTTGGCCTGTAACATAGCTGGCCCGCTCACCGGCCAGAAAGCAAATGACTTCCGCGATTTCGCGCTCTGACCCATAGCGGTTGAGGGGGATCGCGTCGTGATAGGCCGCGCGTATTTCTGGCGAATGAACGGCCAGCGCGAGTTTTGTGTTCACAGGACCGGGGCAGACGCAGTTTGCACGGATGCCGACTTCTCCCAGCTCCGCGGCTTGCTGTTTGGTGAGGTGGATGATGGCGGCTTTGGAGGTGCCATAGGCAATGCGCAGCGTGGAGGCACGCAAGCCTGAGATCGACCCGATGTTGACGATGGCGCCGCCGCGTACCGATAAAAGGGGCAGACAGGCTTGCGACATCAGAAACACACCATCGAGGTTTGTTGCCATAACCCGCCGCCAGCGGGCGAAGTCGGTTTCGGCCAAGGGTCCGAAGTCAGCGACGCCTGCGTTATTTACCAGAACGTCGAGGCGTCCGCATGTTTGTGCGACCTCTGCTATGGACTGCGCGACTTCCTGAGGGATCGACACGTCACAGGTAATGGGCAGAGCTCCGGGCAGGGTGGCTGCGGCCTCTGCCAGTTCTTCCGCATCGCGGTCGAGCATGACGACACGTCTGCCCTCTGCGTGGAAGAGGGCTGCGGTCGCGAGGCCAATACCGCGTGCAGCGCCTGTAACGAGAGCAACGGTATCGTTCATTTCAGGACCTCAGGCAAGAATAGGGACAGGGCAGGGACGGCCGCCACGATGGCAAGGCCGATGACGCTGATAGCCAGAAACGGCAAGGCGGCACGCGCAATGCGCTCTAAAGGCTGTCGCGTGATGTTTGCAGCGACGTAAAGATTGATTCCGACGGGCGGTGTGATGAGACCAATGGCGAGGTTCACCATCACCAGCACGCCGAACCAAACCGGATCCCAACCAAGTTCGCGCACTACGGGCAGGAAGATCGGCAGGGAGATGAACATCACTGTGACCGGGTCCATGAACATGCCTGCGATCAGGAGGATCAGCATGATGACCATCAAGATCACCCCGCCATTGTCCGACAGGCCGAGCAATTGGCTGGAGTATTGGCCGACGAGATCTTCAACCGTCACGACCCATCCGAACAGACTGGCATAGGCGACCACCAGCATGACAACGGCGGAGGAGGAGGCAGCCTCGGTCAGGGCGTCGTAAAGGGCGCGGATGGTGAGCGTGCGATAGGCAAAAGCGCCCACTGCGATGGCATAGACCGTGGCGACGAGGGCGGCTTCGGTCGGGGTAAAGATGCCAGAGTAGATACCGCCGAGGATGACCACGGGCGTCATCAAGCCCCAGAAGGACTCGCGAAAGCTCTGCCCCAGATCGCGCCAGTAACCGTTGCTGGGAGGCGCGGGGGAAAGCCTATCCAACCCTTCTCGATTGGCCGACTTGATGAAGGGCAAGATGATTAGCATCAGCACCCCCATGAAGAGGCCGGGTATAATAGCTGCGATAAAGAGCGCGGAAATTGAGGTCTCGGCGATGACGCCATAGATCACCAACCCGATGGATGGCGGGATAACGATGGAGAATGCAGCCCCCGTACAGACCAGAGCGGCGGCCGCGGCACGGGGGTAGCCATCTTCTTCCATACCTTTGATGATCATAGGGCCAATGGCAGCCACTGAGGCAGGGCCCGAGCCCGAAACCGCCCCCCAAAAGAGGCAGACCACGGTGCCGACGACACCCATGCCGCCGGGCAGGTTGCCGATGAGGATGCGGAAAAAGCGGATCATCCGCTCGGCGATGCCTAAAGCGCCCATCAAAGTCCCCGCAAGGATGAAAAACGGGATGGCAAGCAGGGCGTATTTTGCGATGCCGGTGGCGATCAAATCGCCTGCGAGGTCAAAGCCAAAGCCGATTTGCCACATGGCATACATGGCCGAGAGGCCTAGCGCGAAGGCTACAGGTACGCGCAAGGCCATCAGCAGAAAGAAGGCGACGATCATCTGGGTGCCAGCACCCATGCTGGAGATATCAAACACTGAATTATGCCCGCGGTTCTTGGCGCGTCGCGCGCCACATTTCTGCGGCATGTTGCAGGTACCGGATGATGATCAGGGCAAAGCCGAAAGGCAGGCCGACCTGATACCACCAGGCAGGCACGCCGAGCGCATAGCTGCGGATGCCGCTGCCGATCTGGTTCATCAATGTGGCCCAAGAGAACCAAGCGGAAGCCACCAGGAGCAGGACCGAGAGGATTATTGACAGCAGGAACACGGCCTGGGCCGCGGGGCGCGGCAGGAAATCCTGAACAATCGTGACCGCCAAATGCTGCCCCCGCCGCGCAGCGATCGCAGCGCCAAAAACGGTCAGGAGCAAAAAGCCGTTGGTCAGCAGCTCTTCCGAAGCTGCGAAGGAATAATGCGTGGCATAGCGGACCACGACATTGATGAAGCCGATTAGCGTCATGCCAAGAAACAGCACGGCGCAAACGATCTTTTCAAACTCGTTCAGCAGAAATCGCATGGCTCTGACCCTCCCCCGGATCGGCGCGGCCCCGTTGCAGGGCCGCGCCTAGGCTTTAGTTCGCGGGTGTCGCGGCGATGGCGTCTTGGAAGCTACCGACGATGTCGGTGCCGACCTTGGCGGCCCAAGTGTCGAAGGCGGGTTTGGTCGCTTCGCGGAAGGCGGCCAGTTCCTCTTCGGAGGGCTCGTAAACTTCCATCCCTTTGTCGCGTAGGAATGCGACGCCTTCGGCGGTGCCTTCGCGGGTGATTTCACGCTGGTATTGCATGGCTTCGGTCGCGGCTGCGCGCATCTGCTCTTGGGTCGCCTCGTCCAGATCCTCCCAGACTTCGGTTGAGACGCCAAGGAAGATCGGGTCATAGGAGTAGTGCCAAGCGGTCAGGTGTTTTTGTACCTCGAAGACCTGCTGGGGAATGATCACGGCCCCGATTGGGTTTTCCTGACCATCGACCACGCCCTGCTGTAGTGCGGTCATCGTCTCGCCCCACTGCATCTGCTGCGGGTTGGCGCCGAGCGCGTTCATCACGTCGATGTACATCGGCCCGGCGACGCGCATGTTGAGACCCTTCATGTCTTCGGGGGTCTTGATCGGGCGGACGTTGTTGGTGACTTCGCGAAAGCCGTTCTCACCCCAAGCCAGCACCTCGATGCCTTTTTCGCGCAGGATGTCTTCGAGCAGTTTTGCGGGTTCGCCTTGTGTGGTCGCGTCTACCTGCGCGTAGTTGGCATAGAGATAGGGCAGCGAGAACACGGCCATCTCAGGGACCAAGGGGGTCACGTTGATCGCCGAGGTGACGACGAGGTCGAGCGCTCCGCGGCCCACCATCTCGGCCTGTTTCATCTGGTCGCCGCCGGAGAGCTGCGCATTGGGAAAGACGCGCACGTCATAGGCGCCATCGGTTTTCTCGGACAGAAGCTCTCCGAATTTCTCGGCCCCCTTGTGCCATGTGGTGGTGTCGCCGGTGTTATGCGACAGACGCAGGGTCTCGGCGCTGACCGCGCCGGAGAAGACGGCGGTTGCAAAAATTACGGCCAAACCCGCCTTTGAAATCATTTTCATAATAGTTCCTCCCTCATTGAGCCATAATGTGGAACAGAGTTCGCCGGTTCGGGCAAGATATTTCTTGCAATCAAGGAAAGAATGCGCAGTTCTTTGTTTCCATACCCCGGAATCCCGATGTAAGAGGTCCATATTATGAACGGCGGAGATCAGGCGACCCCCGCCAGCGGCAGCCAAGCGGTGGACCGTGCATTAGCACTTCTGCAGATCACCGGGCGCGCAGCGGGGCGGGGGGTGGCGCTGTCGGAATTGATCGAGGCCTCGGGTCTGGGCAAGCCGACGGTACGGCGGTTGATGCTTGCGCTGATCCGGCGCGGACTGGTGGAACAGGATGGCGCCTCGCGGCTCTATTTTCTGGGAGAAGAAAGCTATGTCCTCGGCACTTTGGCGACCCCGCGCCATGGGTTGTTGGAGATTGCGGCGGATGCGGCTGTGCGGCTTGCCCAGGTGAGCGGGGACACGGCCTTCGTCAACATGCGGCGCGGCGCAGCTGCGGTTTGCCTGCATCGCGAAGATGGGGCTTTTCCGATCCGGACGCACGCGCTTGAGACTGGCGCGCAGCATCCTTTGGGGATCGGGGCAGGGTCGCTCGCGATGCTGAGCGCCCTGCCGGACGCGGAGGTCGAAATGGTGCTCAAAGACAACGCAGAGCGAATGGCCACCGACTACCCGGCGTATGACGCCGCACTTTTGCGCAGCGATGTAGCGCGGACGCGCGCCCGGGGGTTTGCATTGAACCCCGGGCGGATCGTGCCCGGCAGTTGGGGCATCGGTGTGGCCCTTTGCCGCCCCGACGGCTCTGTCGCGGGCGCCATGTCGATCGCCGCGATCGAAAGCCGAATGCTGCCGCCGCGCGATGGTGAGTTGGCGGAATTGTTAAAGCGCGAAGTGCGGGAAATTGAAAACCGGTTAGCGCGCAGGATGCCGCAGCCGGTACTGGAGGAGGATGAACGATGACAGACCCTTATATCGTGGGCTGGGCCCATAGCGCCTTTGGCAAAAGCGAAGCACCCGATACCGAAGCGCTGATGGCTGAGGTCACAGGTCCGGCCTTGGCCCATGCGGGCGTAGAGGCTGATGACGTGGATGGCATCTTTGTCGGCGTCTTCAACAACGGCTTCTCGGATCAGGATTTTCAGGGGGCGCTGGTCGGCATGGGGAATGAGGCCTTGGCCCGCGTGCCCGCCACCCGATACGAGAATGCCTGCGCGACCGGTTCTGCCGCATTGCACGGGGCGATGGATTTTATCGCCAGCGGCCGGGGCAAGATTGCCTTGGTGGTGGGGGCCGAGAAGATGACCGCCACACCGGGCGTGGAGGTGGGCGATATCTTGCTCGGTGCCTCTTACCGTCGCGAAGAGTCAGAGGTGCGCGGCGGCTTTGCCGGGCTTTTTGGGCAGATCGCGGGCAGCTATTTCCAGCACTATGGTGACCAATCCGAAGCACTGGCAATGATCGCCGCAAAGAACCATCACAACGGAATGCAAAACCCGTTCGCTCATATGCAGCGGGATTTCGATGTCGCTTTTTGCAATACTGTGTCCGAGAAAAATCCCCTTGTGGCTGGCCCTCTGCGGCGCACAGATTGTTCGCTGGTCTCTGACGGCGCGGCAGCGATGGTTGTGGCCGCGCCTGAGGTGGCGGCCCAGCTACAGCGCGCCATCCGTTTCCGCGCCCGCAGCCATACCAACGAACCGCTGGCGCTGTCGCGGCGTGACATCACCCGCTTTGATGGCGCGCGGCGGGCGTGGCAGCAAGCATTCGCGGCGAGCGGTCTGACGCTCGATGATCTAAGCCTTGTGGAGACCCACGACTGTTTCACCGTGGCGGAGCTGTTGGAGTACGAGGCGATGGGGTTGACCGAGCCGGGTCAAGGCAGCCGCGCCATTCGCGAAGGTTGGACCGCCAAGGACGGACGGCTGCCGGTGAACCCCTCGGGCGGATTGAAGTCAAAAGGCCATCCGATCGGGGCCACGGGCGTGTCGATGCATGTCATGGCGGCGATGCAATTGATGGGGGAGGCGGGCGGCATGCAGATCCCTGACGCCGAACTTGCCGGGGTCTTTAACATGGGTGGGGCGGCGGTGGCTTCCTACGCCTCGATCCTTGAGCGGGTGGCGTGATGCAGCCTGTCTCTACCCGCGTCATGAACCTTTCGCAGTTTTTGACAGACTCTGCGCGGCGTCACCCTAAAGACATCGGTCTGGTCTGGGGCGAAGAAACTTGGGCCTGGTCCGCGTTGGAAGCCCGTGCCACCGCCTTCGCCGCCGCTCTGCGCGACCGCTATGGCATGCGCAAGGGTGACCGTTTGCTCGTGCAATCCGCGAACTGCAACCAGATGTTCGAGGCGGCCTTTGCCTGCTGGAAGCTTGGCTGCGTTTGGGTGCCCGCCAATTTCCGCCAAACGCCTGAAGAGGTCGCATGGCTTGCCATGTCTTCGGGGGCCAAAGGGTTGCTGGCAGGGGCTGAGTTCGACGCCCATATTGCGGCTTGCAAGGATGTTGCCTTCACCGTCGCGATCGGCGGGGCCGGAGAGGATGATTACGACACGCTCGTGGCGGAGTTCGCGGACGTGCCGGTTTCCGTGGCTGAAGTGGATCGTGACGATCCCGCGTGGTTCTTCTTTACCTCCGGCACGACCGGCAAGCCAAAGGCGGCTGTGTTGACGCATGGCCAGTTGGCCTTTGTCATCACCAACCATCTTTGTGACCTGATGCCGGGCACCGGGCCTGATGATGCGTCCATCGTCGTCGCGCCCCTGTCTCATGGCGCGGGCATCCATCAGCTGACGCAGGTGGCACATGGGGTGAAAACCATTCTACCCGGCGGGGCAAAGTTCGACCCCGCCGAGGTTTGGGGCTTGGTTGCCAAATGGCGCGTGACGAATGCCTTTACCGTGCCGACGATCGTGAAAATGCTGGTCGAACATCCTTCGGTTCATGAACATGACCATTCCAGCCTGCGCTACATGATCTATGCCGGGGCGCCGATGTACCGCGCTGACCAGATCCGCGCGATTGAGGTTTTGGGTCCTGTTCTGGTCCAGTATTTTGGCTTGGGCGAGGTGACGGGCAATATCACCGTGTTGCCCCCGGCGCAGCACTCCGAAGATGATGCCGTGATGCGGATCGGCACCTGCGGCTTTGCCCGGACGGGGATGCAGGTTCAGGTTCAGGACGCCGAGGGTAAAGAGGTCGCGCCCGGCGAGACCGGAGAGGTCGCCGTGATCGGTCCGGCTGTCTTTGCCGGCTATCATAACAACCCCGAGGCCAATGCCAAAGCCTTCCGCGACGGCTGGTTCCTGACGGGCGACCTTGGGCATATGGATGCCGAAGGGTTTCTTTACCTGACCGATCGGGCGTCCGACATGTATATTTCGGGCGGCTCCAATATCTACCCGCGCGAGATCGAGGAGAAGATCCTGCAACACCCGGCGATCAGCGAATGCGCTGTGCTGGGGATGCCGGACCCGACATGGGGGGAGGTCGGGATCGCCGTCTGCGTCGCCAAAGGCGCGGCGCCTGAGGCTGATGCGTTGCTCAAGTGGCTGGGAGGCAAGGTGCCGCGCTATAAGATGCCGAAAACCGTCGTCTTTTGGGAGGAGATGCCGAAATCGGGCTATGGAAAGATCACCAAGAAGTTGATCCGGGCCGAACTGGCCGAACGTGGAGAACTCGCGGGTGTCTAAGGCACGTTTGGCGCAACACCCCGGGCCGGCTGCGGCGGCGCGTGTCAGCGCGCTGTCTTGTCGAGCGACGTACCGCCGGGTGACCTTGGCCGAGGGGGCGACGCTTTTACAGGCGATGACGGAGGCGGCTGATGGCGCAGGTGCTTGGTTTGATCTGACCGATCTGCCTGTCGCAAAGCTCACCTTCGTGCGTCCTGCGCCATCGCCGGATGATCGCCATGTGGCATGGTACAGCGAAGAGACGGTGTTGCGGGATGCTGTGATCGAACAGGCCGGTGCGCATCTGGGGCAGCGGGATGGAGCGGCATTCGCGCATATTCACGGGATGTGGCGCGCAGAGGACGGAGCTTGTCACGCAGGGCACCTTTTGGCGGAGAAAACGATCCTATCGGCGGATCATACTGTCGATGTTTGGTTGCTCGAGGGAGCGATGCTCGAAACCGCGCCGGATGCTGAGACGGAGTTTACCTTGTTTCGGCCAGCCTCTACGGGTCCGGTGGACAGACCGAATGCCACTCTTGGTACGATCCGGCCCAACGAAGTAATCGAAGAGGGCATAGCGAAATGCGCAGCGGTTTCTGGCCTGCCTGTGAGCGCGGTGAAAGGTCTGGGGAGTTTCGTCGGCACGCAATTGGAGGGGCAGCCGGCGCTGAAGGATATTGCGACCGAGGTGCTTTTGCTGGGGGAGAATGGACGTAGCGCAATTTCCGTGGGTCTTGAGGGTCCGCCGGTGAGGGGCGCACTGGCGGCGCGGGCTAACCGGGTCTGCGTGACGTTCGAGGTGCTTTTGCTATCGCAGGTGGAATGAGCGGGTATTATTGCCGAAATGAAAATGCATGCCGCGTGATCGTTGCGGCATGCAGGAAAGAAGCTCAAACCCGTGAAGGGGTCATTCCTGCGCGAGGAAATCGATGATGCCGCTCAGAAACTGAACGCATTCTTCAAGCTGGTCGAGACCAACAAACTCGTTGGGTTTATGGGCCTGCCCAATTGATCCAGGCCCCACGATCACCGAAGGGATCCCGCCGATCTTTTCGAACACCCCGCCTTCGGAGCCATATGAGACCTTGCCGCCCCAGGCGGGCAGAAGGGTGGCATAGCGTGCAAAACCGTCGGTTTCGCGTGCGTCACCCATGGCGGGATAGGAAAAGATCGTCTCAAAGCGGATACCGGTGCCGGTGATTTTCTCTGCCATGGGTGCGGTGACCTCACGCGTGATTTCATCCAACAGCAGTTTCATATCCTGCTCGGGCTCCATGCCGCTGATCGAGCGCAACTCGAATGTCAGCGTGCAATTGTCCGGGGTTACGTTGGTCGCGACACCGCCCTGCATCATTGTCACCAACATCGTCGCGTGCGGCACGGTGAAGTCGTGATCAAAGGGGCCTTCTTGCTCATAGCGCTTGCCACGCTCGGAAATCCGCGCCACCGCCTTGGAGGCAAACTCGATCGCGTTGACATGTTCGGGTGCGAAAGACGAATGGCCCGCCGTGCCCGTGGCATGGGCGCGCATGGCGATCTTGCCTTTCTGCCCAGTGATCAACCTCATCATCGACGGTTCGCCGATGATTGCGAACTCAGGCGGCACGGGCAGCTGCGCAAGATGCTCCGCAATCGCGGGGGCGCCCAGACAGCCGACCTCTTCGTCGTAGGAAAAGCAGAGGTAAACCGGGCGTGTTAGTACCGCCTGCGCCAGTTGCGGGGCCACCGCCATGACGCAGGCCGCGAAGCCCTTCATGTCGCAAGCGCCGCGACCAAAAAGCTTGTTGTCCTTGATCTCGGCCTGAAAAGGGTCCGTTTCCCATTCCGGCTCATCGGCGGGGACGACGTCCGTATGCCCGGACCAGACGATGCCGGCTTTATCCTCGGGACCGAAGGCCGCGATCAGGTTGGCCTTGGCTCCGGTCTCGTCTGGCAAGATCGTGATCCGCCCGCCCAGATCGCCAAAGTAATCGGCCATATGGTCGATGAGCGCGCGGTTGGAGTTGCAGGAGACCGTATCGAAAGAGATCAGCCGCGCCAGATGTTTGGCGGCATCACCGGTCAGGTCGTCAAACGAAAGGGGTGTTTCGCTGAGGTCAATCATTGCTGAACGCGTCTTTCTTTGGATTTTAGGAACTCGCGGCGGACCGTCAGGCCGAGCACAAGAATGATCAGCACCGCGAAGACCCATGTGATGGGCGACGACAGCAGCACCGCAGGATCGCCCCGCGAAATTGCCAGCGCGCGGCGCAGGTTTTCTTCGATCATCGGGCCGAGGATGAAGGCGATCAGGAAGGGGGCCGCGGGAATGTTCAGCAAGAACATCCCAAAGCCCACCAGCCCCATCACAAGCAGAACGGCCACGTCAAAGGTGCTGGAGGCGATGGAGTAGATCCCGAAGATACAGAGCAGCAGCACCAAGGGGGTCAGCAGGGTCTGAGGGATCAGCGCCACTTTGGTGAACATCCGCATGGTGACCTTGCCTGCGAAGAACAAAAGCACCGAAGAGACCAGCATGCCGATGAAGAGCATGTAAATCTCATGCATGTTCGTCTGAAACAGCAGCGGGCCGGGGGTCAGACCTTGGATCATGAAGGCACCCAGCATCACGCCTGTGATCACATCGCCAGGCACACCCAAGGCAAGCAGCGGGATCATGGTGGCACCGCAGGCCCCGTTGTTGGCGGATTCCGAGGCCGCGATGCCCTCAAGCTCGCCCTTGCCGAAATTCGCACCGTTCTTGGAACTGCGCTGTGCTTCGCCATAAGAGAAGAAGGCGGCGGAGGAGGGGCCGATGCCGGGGATCGCGCCGAGGATAGAACCGATGACGGAGCCTTTGAGAATGCTGCGCAGCGATCCCATGAACTCGTCGCGGGTCACATGCTGGGCACCCAAGGGTGCCGCCTCATCTTTGTTCGCGGCGCGCAGGACCACCAGTTTGATCAGTTCGGGCAGCGCAAAGAGGCCGATCAGGACCGGGGCGATCGACAGGCCGGCTTGCATGTCCGGCACGAAGGCAAAGCGGAACGAGCCATAGAGGTCCTCGCCCACCGTCGCGAGCAGCAAGCCAAGGGCTGCAGAGACCATGCCCAACAGGAGTGAATTGCCGGACACCCCAGCGACGGTTGTCAGCGCAAAGACCATCAGCATGAAGAACTCAGGCGGGCCGATATGCAGTGCTAGCAGGGCAAGCGGGGCAGCAAAGAAAATCAGGGAGATATTCGACAGAAAGTCGCCGATCACCGAAGAATAGAGCGCCATGTTCAGTGCTTTGCCGCCTTTGCCTTGTTGGGCAAGGGGGTAGCCATCAAGCGCCGTGCAGGCCGCCGAGGCGGTGCCGGGGGTCTTGATGAGGATCGCAGACACTGATCCGCCGTAGGTCGACCCTTTGTACAAAGCGACAAGTAAGAGGATCGATGGCACCGGAGCCATGTAGAATGTAAAGGGCAGCGCCAATGTCACGGCCATGGTGCCCGTCATGCCGGGAATGGCTCCGACGATCACACCGCCCCAGATACCGGCGGTCATGATCAGAAAATTCTGCAAGGTGGCAACTGCCGAGAGTGCAGAGAGAACGTCGTTTAGCATCAGTATCTCCGATCAGAAGCCGAGTGTCTTGAGCAACGCGCCCTTTGGGAACTGGGTGCCCAAGGCGGAATTGAAGAACAAAAGCAGGAACACCGGCCCGCCGACCGACAGCAGTGCGATCCAAACCCGGTAGTTTCGCTCACCAGTCATCAGCACCATGGTGAAGGTCAGCAAGATGATCGCGATCAGAAACCCGACGAACGGAAGCGCCGCCAGAAACAGCCCGAAAGCGAGCACCAGGCCCACGAAACGAAGCACCATCCGTTTGGTCGAGCTGCCGTCGGTTTCGACCGCTTCCTCTGCCGGTGCACCGCCGCGGAACGCGAGGATCAGTGCAAGCAGGCCAAGCAGGATGCCGATCAGCGACACGGTGCGTGGCCACATGTCAGGCGGCGGGGCGAAGCCGGGGATGAATGCCGGGCGAGGCACATAGACAGGGACAAGATAGAAGGCGCAGAGCGCAAAAAATGCGACGACTAGCAACCCCCGCAAAACGGGCATCGGCATGGCAATCCTCATGAGAACAGAGACCTCTATTGAGATCGGGCAGACCGCAGGGGCCGGCTGGGGAAGGGGCATGCGGGCGATGTAACGCCCGCATGCGAAAACTTACTGGGGCAGATAGCCGAAGTCTTTGGCAAGGCCGTTGAACAGCTCGTACTGGCTTTTCGCGTAGTCGGGCATCTCCACCGTGCCGATGGTGGAAATCGAACCGCGACGGTCGGCAAGTTCGAGCCATTTCTCGTCGGTTGCCACTTGGCTCAACACGTCCTGCCATTTGGCGATTACGTCTTCTGGCAGGTCTTTGGGAGCGTAAAGCGCGCTCCACCCGGTGATCTGGCCCGCTTTTTCGTAGCCCAGCTCACTGGCTGTCGCCACATCTGGAAGGCTGTCCATGCGCTTTGGCGCAAAGACCATCAGAGCTTTCATGTCGCCGCTTTCGATATGGGGCATCAAGGATGCGGCCGCCATCGCGACGAAATCGACATGACCGCCCAGCAGGGCTGTCGCAAGAGCACCGCCGCCTTTGTAGGGCACGAGCGTTGCCGCGGTCAGCGGGTCAAGATCGTTGTCGGCCAGCAGGGCTTGGGTGGTGAAGCCGTCAATCGCAGTTGCACCCGAGGCCGCATAGGTCATCGCGCCGTTGCTGTCTTTGACCGCCGCGATCAATTCGTCAACGCTGTCATAGGGTGCATCGCCGCGCACGGCCAAGATCATCGGCGTCGCTTCGAGCGCGCTGACGAATGTATAGGCGTCCCACGGCACCGCAGCACCCGGTGTCACGGCTGGCGACAGTGCCATGCCAACCCGGGCGAGCAGCAGCGTATAACCGTCCGCATCGGCTTCGGACACGAAGCGCGCGCCGTTCATGCCGCCTGCGCCCGGTTTGTTCATAACCGTGACCGGCTGTTCCAGAAAGGGCTGCGCCGTTTCCGCCAAGGCCCGGCCCGCCAGATCCGATGCGCCGCCCGGGCCATAGGGGACCACAAGCGTCACAGATTTTTCAGGATAAGATTGGGCGAGCGCCGGTCCACCGACTGCCATGAGAGAAAGTGCAATCGTTCCGATTATGTTTTTCATGAGTACCTCAGATGTTGTCCGGCAACCCGGAGCTGTTGGATGGCGGCCACCATCCATAGTATGCGGAATTTGACAAGTGATGCTGGATAGTTGCATAAATTGCATACTGAGAGGGCGGCATGTTCAAGACACGAGAACTACAGGCCTTTGACGCCTATATGCGGTTGGGCGGCATGAAGCTTGCAGCGGAACATTTGGAATTGAGCCAGCCGATGGTGAGCCGATTGCTGTCCTCCTTGGAGGAGAAAGCGGGTTTCAAACTTTTCCAGCGCAAGCGAAACCGTCTCGCCCCGACGGCCGAAGCCTTCAGCTTTCATCAGAACGTGGTGCATTATCTCGCGGGGCTGCGAAATCTAGAGCAGGAAGCCAAGGCGATCGCCAGCGGTCAGGTCGGGCATCTTGTGATCGCGGCGCAACCGGTCTTTTGCGACACCTTTTTGTTGGACGCGCTTGCCCAGTTTCGAAAGGAGCACCCTCAAGCCACGGTGCAAATTGCTGATGTTGGCATGGCGGAAATGCTTCAGATGATCAGCGAGAACCGCTGCGATCTGGCTTTTGGCATCACGCTTAACGCCGAGGCGTTCGGCGGCGAAGCCCTGCCCCTTGCCCATTGCGAGGCGATATGCATCCTGCCGAGAGGGCATCCGCTAGAGGACATGGGGGAAATTCCGCTCCCGCGGCTCCGCAAAGAGATGTTCATCGACCTGTCCCAAGGCAGCCCACTGCGGCGGCGGATCGATCTGATGATGGAGACCATTCAAGTCAACCGCACGATCGCCGCCGAGCTTCGGACCATCCACGGCATTGTCCGTCTCGTGGAGCGCGGGGAAGGCATTGCGATCGTTGACCCTGTGGCGCGTCAACTTATCGATTTGGAACGGGTTTCAGTCCAGCGCCTGATCCCGTCGATAACTTGGGATATCGCACAATTCGTTCCCCATGGACGGCCATTGAGCACTGTCGGGCAGGCCTTCGCTGCAGTGGTTGCCGATGAGATTGAGAGCTTGAAGCGGGCAGGTGTGGTGAGCGAAGCTTTGCAATTTGGACATTGACGGGACGATGCAGGAAAACAGGGCGGGTATCGACAGTTAGGGGGCAAACCACATATCGAATAGGGACAGCTATACGAGGCCCCTAGTTTTGCCTGACCGCATTTCGCCCCTAATCCTTTTTCGCAACCAGACTTTCCGCTCTCTCTGGATCGCCGCGCTGGCGTCGAACTTCGGGGGGCTCGTACAAGCGGTGGGCGCGGCCTGGCTTATGACTTCGCTGTCGGAGTCGCAGAACATGGTGGCGTTGGTACAGGGCTCTGTCGCGCTTCCGATCATGATTTTTTCGCTGCTGGCGGGGGTCTTTGCCGATAACTTTGACCGCCGCCGGGTCATGTTGATCGCGCAGAGCTTTATGTTCGGGGTCTCAATTCTACTGACCTTTATGGCATTTGAGGGCTGGCTTACGCCTTGGCTGCTCTTAGCGTTCACATTCTCTATTGGCTGTGGCACCGCGCTGCACAACCCATCTTGGCAGGCGACCATGGGCGACATCGTCAGTCGAGAAGAACTGCCCTCTGCGGTGTCGCTGAATTCGATGGGGTTCAACCTGATGCGCAGCATCGGGCCCGCGGCAGGCGGGGCAATTGTTGCGATCGCGGGTGCCGCTGCTGCCTTTGCCGTCAACGCGCTAAGCTATGTAGCGATCATTCTCGCCTTGCTGCGCTGGAAAGCGCCCCTGCGCGACACGCATTTGCCGCGTGAACCGATGGGCAGCGCCTTTTCCGCCGGACTGCGCTATGTGGCCATGTCGCCCAATCTGATGCGGGTCATCCTGCGCGGTTTCTGGTTCGGTCTTTCGGCCATAGCGTTGTTGGCGCTGCTGCCGGTTGTCGTGCGCGAGACGCTTCAGGCGACAGCTTTTGTCTATGGCATCATGCTAGGCTGTTTCGGCATGGGTGCGGTCTTCGGCGCCTTGGCAAATGCGGGTCTGCGGGCGCGATTTCGGAATGAAATTATCGCGCGTGGCGGTTTCGTTGGGTTCGCACTTAGCTGCGCCGTGCTGGCAGTCAGCGCGCAGTCTTTTTTGTCGGGCGCCGCGCTGATGCTGGCCGGTGCGTGCTGGGTGCTGTCGCTGTCGATGTTCAACGTGACAATCCAACTTTCGACGCCGCGTTGGGTCGTGGGCCGGGTAATCGCCCTTTATCAGACTGGCACCTTCGGAGGCATGGCCGCTGGCAGTCTGATCTGGGGGGTCGTCGCCGACCGGGGCGGCCCGGACCTCGCGCTCGCCGGGGCCAGCGTAATGCTTCTGATCGGCGCGTTGATCGGCTTGCCGCTGCCGCTGCCTGAGTTCAGCGGGCTCAATCTTGATCCCCTAAACCGCTTCAAAGAGCCCGACACGCGGTTTGATCTTAGCTATCGCAGCGGGCCAGTGATGGTCATGGTCGATTATGAGATCGCGCAGTCGGATGTGCCGGAATTTCTAGCAGCGATGAGCCTCCGGCGTCGGGTGCGCATCCGCGACGGTGCGCAGCAATGGGCGCTGTTGCGCGATCTGCACCGACCAGAGCATTGGAGCGAAAGCTATCATGTGCCGACTTGGGGCGAGTACGTCCGTCACAATGAGCGACGGACCAATGCAGATGCAGAGCTATCGGATCAGATCAGACGGTTGCATCAAGGGGACGCACCGCCCGAAGTGCATCGGATGATCGAACGCCAAACCGTGCCGCTGCGCGACGACATGTTGCAAAAGGGGGCGCGAGCGCCAGCCCCTGACGGTAAGTGTTGATGGCGTCCCTCTTTGGGTGACCATTCCGTGCCGTGGAGTAGGGCTCGAAGCGTGTTGGCGCGCCGATACGCTTCGAGACATAGCCTTTCTGTCAGGGCTTGTTGTCAAGATGCTCGCTTATCAGCTTCGCAAAGGGAGCGATATCGCCCCCAAAACTCGCAGCGTCGAGAGCCTGCATATAGCGCCTCCGCTGATCGAGCCGGATCACAGCCCATGGATAGCCCGAACTCGCGAGCACCGCGTTCATCACGAAACGAGCGAGGCGCCCGTTTCCGTCGGGATAAGGATGGATGTAGCCCAAAAGCCAGTGACCAAGCACCGCGCGCACTCCGGAATGCTCCTCCTCGTCAAGGAGGTCGAAGTAGGTCTCCATCGCATCCATAAGCTTTTCGCGCGCCGGGGGCACATGATTGGCTGTGCGAATAAATACCGGGTGATTGCGATATCCGATCAGTTGGCCTCGCGTCAGGATGCCTGCGTCGATCGACGGCTCGAAGAGATCCTGATACCAATCGCTTAGATTGTCGCGCACCGAGACCGGCTCACCTCGCTCGATGGATGTTTTCACCACCTCGCGGGCAGACTGGAAAACATTCCAGTAGCCCTTTGCGGCCATAGCATCACGAGAGGTGGCGTCCGACTTGTCGGCCTCCGGGTCCCAGCTACCACTGCGAATCTTCTCGACCATCTCTTCGGAGACTCGATAACCTTCGATCGAGAGCGAGTTCCAGGCATCATGGGTGTAGACATCGTCGATCTGCTCAAGCACCTCGTCGACTTCCACAGGCCCTCCCGGGGCCGGTAGCAGGTCAATGATCGCTTGTCGGTCCCTCTGCCATATCGCTCGCAACATGTTAGAGATAGGGGCCGCACCAGCAACAACAGCAATGCCTTCCCCCTTAAAGGGGTTTTCATTCCTCAGATCCATATCTGCGCGGCGCATGCCATCGGCCAGGCGCTTGGCGTGATCGTCCATCCCCAAGTGCTTGAACGCGCCAACCAGGCGGTTACCCGGGCGCCTGTGCGCCCCGCCCACCACCGCGCGCAACAGGGCATCGACATTTCGGTAGCTGCCCATCAGTGCTGCCACCGACATAGCCTGCGTATGATAGCAATTCTCTGCCATATGGATCAGCGTAGCCTCCGGAGTGTAGACCCTCAGCCCATTCGGCAGCTGTATCCTCCGTCCCTGCTCAGGAAGCTCCCTGACCCTCAGATCGAAGAGCGACCGCTTGCCAGGGAGTTCGACAGCATTGTTACCTCCCTTGGGGGCATGCACCATCACCTGGGTAACCGGCACCTGAGATCCAGTATGCAGGCTAAGGCAAATCTCAGGACTGAGAACCCAGTCGCTACCGAAACGATGCTCGCAGTATCTCTGGACAAATGACCAGTAGCTCATTGTCCACGGCGTCGTATCACCAGGACGCGAACTGGGGTCCGACAGATGATACCAGCCCTTCATGATGGGCTGAAGATAGCCCGCCTTTCTTAGCGCCTTGATCCTCACCGGGTCGATCTCGCCGCTGCGAACAACAAGATGTCCTTGCTTCTGCAAGGTGTGCAGGGCTTCCATCGCGTCGGCCAAGATCTCTCGTTTGTCTACCACAACCGTCCCGATTCATCGCATGCGTCCAATTACAAGTATATAGCCTTGTCCGTTATCAAGTAAACGCCATAGTCCAATTTCAAGTAAATTATGTAGTCCAGGCTCAAGTAAATGTCGGGGGTGCTCGCAGCCGCTCGGAGCCCTCTCGAAGATATTTTCGAGACTTAGCACACTTGCGTTCCCCCTCAGGGCTTCCACAAGAACCTTGTTTCAAAAGCAATGCTGGCCCTTCTGGTGGCAAATGGAAGCACTCATATCAACATTTTCCGTAAGGGACTGGGCGCGAGCGACGCCCATTAAAAATGATCAGAGCTAAATATTTCTAATGTCCAAAGTGCTGCACCAGCGCGGATGACCCCTTCGTATTCGATCCTAGGAGCAGTTACGCCACCGGGAATTCGAGAGAAAAGATCGTCCCGCCATCGAAGTCATAACTGTAGGTACCTTGCAATTGTAGGGCCATGCCTTGGATGATTTTGGCACCCATACCGATGGGGCGTGTTTTGGGATCAAACCCCGGGCCGTTGTCGGCTATGACGAGGTTGGCCCTGGTGTTGCCGAGAGGCTTGAGGCGGATACGGATCTCTGCGGTATCTTTGTCTGATCCCGCATACTTCAGCGAGTTGGTGACGACTTCGTTGATCAGCATCGCGAGCGATGTGGCTTGCTCATGACTGATTGAGATCTGGTCGATATCGAGGCTCAGATGATCTGAAGCGCCATGGGCTTTGAAGATGTTTTCCGTCACTGAAGTGATGAAGGCCGGCGCATCTAGGGCAGCATATTTGTCGTGGTTGTACATATGTTCGTGGACGGTGGACATGGCAGCGAGACGCAGTTTGAAGTTGGTCTCCACGGCTTTGGGAAGTTTGTGCATGGCGACCAGCGCTTGCATCGCCTGCATATTGTTTTTGACCCGGTGGTGGATTTCCCGAAACAGCGTTGCGTTTCTCTCAAACGCTTCCTCAAGGGCTTCGTTTTTTCGAGCTTCCCGCCTCAGAAGCCGGATGATCCAGATGGCACATGCCGCGAGGGCTAGGATGGTGGGAATGACAATTGCTAGAAATATCTGAACACGCCGCCAGAAGCGCGCCATCGTTTCATCATAGCCATTTGACGCGATGGCGATGAGCCCACTGTCTGGGAGGGTTTGGTAGCCTACAAACCTTTTTTCGCCGTCTATGGGGGACGTGTCGATATAGGCCCCCGCATCCGCGTTGGGCAAATGGTCTTTGAAGATTGTATGCTGAGCCAGATCCACGGGGCCATCGACTTGGGGGTAGCGGGCCACCAGCATGCCATCTGTGCGCAAGATCGCTAGAGCAGCGCTTTTCCCAAGGCCGAGAGATGTCAGTAGGTCTTGCAGTAGGGCGGCATCAAAGGAAATGATCGCGACACCTACAAACACGCCCTCCCGCTCCAGACGTTGACTAAATGTGAAGATTGGACTGCCGTCGATGCGGCTGGTAAGAAGTGAAGAGGTGAAGAACTGCTGCCCGCTGGCGGGGACGGCAAAATACTCTCTGTCGCGAATATCGATATTGGGCGCATTGGGGTCGGTGGTGTAAAGGGTTTGCCCGTCGGCGGTCACGATATAGGCCTTGGCGCTGTCGGGTAGCCCTTCTAGCGCGTCTTTGATGCTCGCTAAGGTCGCAGTCCGGTTGGACTGAATATCGGCTCCTAGTGAGAGATCCATACGGCGCAGTGCTTGCTGGGCCACTTCGACAATCCAGCCGGTGTTGATTTGGACGGCCTTGGCGGCGGCGGCCACCGAACTTTCGGCCCGATCTTCCGCCGAGTTGAACTCTTGATAGACAAGCACCCCCAGGATGCTCGAATAGATAAAAAAGGTCGCGGCAATGAATATGGTCGCGACCCGCACGGAACCGGTAATCGTCTTGGTGACCATGAAAACTTCCCCCTGCAGCTGCTGAACGGAAAGACATAACGCTCCGGCAACGGTTTGCACTTAGAGGTATTTTACCGGAAGTCTATGAGTAAGCGCCTGCAGGTATAGCGGGCCATAGCACGACCCTATGCTGCGGCATGCGTAGGGCGCGCATGCAACGCCGGCGTGGTCTGGTGTGGCCCATTGGGGCCGTGAATTTATGCATCCCTGTCTGCCCCGGTGGCGCTGCGATGCGCATGCGGCCCGTAGAGGGAGCCGCGTTGCGTCTGCAACATCGGGAATTTAGGTGTTGTGGGTCGGAACTGAATGGCTTTTGCATGGTTAAAGTTTATCAGCTGAGCAGGATTGAGAATGAACTCCAAAGTCGTACTACTGGTCGAAGATGAGGCGCTCATTCTCATGGACATCGAAGCGGCCCTTGTTGACGAGGGGTTTGACGTGGTCACAGCAATTAACGGTGCCAAAGCCATGGAGGTTTTTGAAGCTGACCCCGCGGGCATCGATGCTGTTGTCACGGACATAAATCTTGGCAAGGGGCCGAACGGATGGGAGCTCGCAAGCCACATCCGGGCGCATCAATCTGAAATACCGGTCGTCTATATGAGCGGTGACAGCTCTCATGAATGGAGCGCCAGGGGTGTCCCTGAAAGTACTATGATCCCAAAGCCCTTCGTGCATGCTCAGGTCCTCACGGCCCTCTCCACATTGATGAACCATGCGGATCAAGACTGAGACGTAAAGAAACGTGGCAGGTCGAGCGGGCTGTGCTCAGGTCTTTCCTATGCTTTGGGGCGTGCGGTGCCTGAGGTGAAGCAGGGGGCTGGTCCACATTACGCTTTTGCTTCAGCGCCTTTCTGTGGTTTACTGTAATTCAGAGCCGCCATAGAAAGGGGCACAAACTTGCCGCGGGGGGCCTTATGATCCGAACCATCTTAGTTAGTGATTAC
>CESC01025648.1_pt1 | contig 21185 bp, 24 predicted proteins | sample 531131 | NCBI WGS metagenome assembly CESC01 (sample SAMEA2621295, study PRJEB7988) | marine metagenome | biome: marine biome (ENVO:00000447); feature: mesopelagic zone (ENVO:00000213); material: "saline water (ENVO:00002010), including plankton (ENVO:xxxxxxxx)" | depth 800 m
AGCCTGCTGGTGTGACTGCTCTACTTGAATCAGTGCCCGTTTGTGTTTCAGCGTTGGTAGCCAGCTCGACAAGGCCTGTACGCGTATCAGTAGCGGTTCTACTTGATAAAGAAGAAGGGGTAACTGCTCTATTAGAATCAGTACCAGCTTGCGTTTCTGCACTGGTTGCTAATTCAACAAGTCCGGTACGTGTAGTTAGTGCCGTTCTGCTTGATAAAGAAGAAGGCGTTACCGCTCTTTGGTTATCAGATCCTAATATCGTTTCTATGTTAGTAGCTAACTCAACCACACCTTCACTTTCAGTAGTAGCAGGCGGGTTTATAAAATTAGCATCACCAAACGTCACACTTGCCGGATTGATAGATTGCAAAACTATATCCACGGCTAATAGCGCAATAGATACAGCTGTTTTATCTATGATAGAAGCGTTCTGAGAATAAACCGCAAACAGTGTACCGCTGGCAAGATACAAACCAAATTCGTAAACTTGATAAGCGTCTGAGCCTTCATCACGAGCGCTTAAATGAATAGTGTCATCGCCTACCGCTGCACCTGATATTGTGCTTAACCGTTTAAATTCTGACTGCAATGCTGTTTGTGCTGCACTTGCTGTATACTGTCCAGAGCCAAAACCTATTTCTGAGATAGTTACCGGTGCAGTGCCGCTGTTTTCAGCGTTAATGATTTCCGCACGGCCAGCATCTGTAATTACAATTTGTAGTGACATTTTATCGCCTCTTTTGGCTGATCAATTTGTTTTATTTAAAGCCCCTGTTAAGGGGCTTGTTGATTAACCTTCGTAATCGTCACGCGGTAAATTCATGCGCTTTAATACTTCTTCTACGTGTTTAGGTGTTTTTACTGGTGTCATACGTCGTTATCCTGATTAGTTACCACGGTTGTTGTTGAAGCGTCAAGGAACGCATTATTGATAAATACCTCTAGGTCATTATTGCGAAGTATGAGCCTTGATAGGTTATCATCTGTTAGATTAACATTATTCGCAAAGCCTGAAACCCTGTTACCTTTGATTATAACTTTGCCGCTTCCAGCCAGCGAGTCGATTAATATTCCTCTCGTTGACGCGGTTGAGCCATCACCTAGTATAACGTTATCTGTAATATCAATTCCATCCAATTGGGAAAGTAGAGAATATTGCCCAATCAACAAAGCCCTACCACCTGTACCTGTTGCTTCCGTGAAATCAAACGTATTACCACTAATTTTTATATCAGTGGCGGTTGGGGTTCCCGTCGCACTAGCTGCCGCACCTAGATATAGCGCCTTTGTGTCATTCCCCTTGTTGCGCACAAAGTTGTTAATTATCTGAACGTTTTTAGCGTTATATACTGGCACTGTTGAGCCGTGTGAAGCTATGGATATTGAGCCATTATCAATCCAATTTCCTTCAACTATAACATCTTCACTAGCTAGCTCTATACCGCTGCGCCAAGTTGCAATTCCACCTTTGAATACATTGCCTTTAATTGTTCCGTCAAAAAATAAGCCGCTTATACCCGTATAGTTACCTTTAAATACGTTGCTTGATATGGTGAAATTTTCAACCCTTGCCGAAGCACCCGCACTTTCGATAGCAAACAAGTTGCCCCTTTCATCAAGAAAAACGTTATTTGATATTGTCACATCTACGTGAGGCTCTTGGAATTCTATTGCATTGTGTCCTGCATCCCAAGATTGGCACAAGTTTCCAATTATTCGCAAGCCACTGCTACCTCTTACCTCTACCGAGTCGCCATCTGTGAAACGTATCGTATTATCTCTAATTTCAAGATTTACGTTACTCGTGTCACCAATAAAGGCCGACACTCCGTTGCCTTCAGTATCGAATATATTGCACCCAATAACCTTGCAGTCGGTGGAGCCATTAAAGCGTATCCCGTGGCAAAGCCCTGTGTTGTTTGCCCTGTTCCCATTAACCTTCACACGGATAAACTCACAACCTACCGCGTTTCTCTCGCACGATAAGCATTCTGCGTTTGTGTTATCTGCCAATTTAAAGGATATTTCTTTAAACTTCTGACCACTAAGGATGGGTACTGTACCAACGAGAAAGATTAAACCTTTATCACTTGTTACATATCCATCGTATCTTGTTGCGCAGTCAATCACAGGTTGCGTATCAATGGTTAAGCCATCCCCCTTTGCTCCGTAAAAGCGAGGGTCGTGAAGAGACTGCAACTCCCAAACCCGACCATTAGCCGCCACAATATCACCAGACTTTGCAGCGTAACCGCTAGGCGCTAATATATAGTTTGCATCTGCTCTTTCACGGCATATTGCCCTGCGCCCTGTAATTATAGGGCTAGAAGCTTCAAGTTCTGCCGCGGTTTCAACATCATACTTAAATAAAAGATCGGCAAGTTTAGCCAATACTGAACGCTTATCGGTTCCGTTTGGGCCTGCGGTATTGTCAGACACATCGATCAGTAAAACCTGATCATCATCAGCAACTTCTGTTACCTCTGGCAAGTCTGTAATTTTAACGTTTGCCATTTATTCAACTCCTAATAAAGCGTTAAGTAGTCACCGGATTGTGTAAGGTAAACACCTTCATCCGGCCTTGCTAAGTAATAAGGTTCTGGTGCATCTTCAAACTTAAGACGCGCAAATGTAGCAACGCGCACACCGTTACTTAAATTCAAACCGCCATAGGCTTGAGTTGCAATAGATAACGTGTAGTGCGAGCGTACTGGCTTCACATCGTCTATGCGAAGCATTAAATCAGCCTGTGTTTGTGCGCTTACTTGACCGGGGATCTCGTTAACAGAAACAGTAACTGTGAAAGTGTGCGGATCGCCTTGTGGGGAAGTTTGCCACCACTCACGAATAATTACAGCGGATCCCAAGCTTTCAACGGCATTTCTAACCGCTGATAACGTACCTCTTTTTGATTTCTCGCTGATAATGGTACGAATAACACTTTGCTTCAAATGCAAAGGCCAGCTGTCACGCCAAACCTTACTATCAAACTGCCAAGCTATATGATCAAGCTGCTCACTGGTAAGTTCGTCTATGCGAGCAAATATGGCAGGGTCCATAAGTTGTGCACTAACTGCCTTTAACTCTGGATCGATAGCCATAGAAGAAGCGTAAATATTCTTGTCCTGAGTTAAATTATCAGGAACAAGATCCAGTAATTTCACTTCATCAAGATCAGCCATTTTCAGTACCTTGGTAAGTTACTGTTACCGTTCCTTCTTGTGCAACTTGGGTATCGTTAAGCGTAGTAAATACAGGTGCGGTTATGGTGGCACGTTTTGCGCCAGCCTGTTTAATGCGTGAAAGTAATTCATCAGGGTTAATGTCGCGCCCTATTTTTGTTTTTTGCCATAGCACGTAATCATTAACAGCCTGTGTAACTGCATTCTGAATAGTAGTGATACGGTTGGCATCATCCGAACTTATCCAGTATTCAAGATCAATGTTGTAATTTGACGCTACAGGGGCAAGCACGTTCACTTGATCAGTAAGGGGCCGCACATCATCAGCGCTTAACACCTCGCTTACTTGATCGAGAATATCTGTGCCGGGTATTTCACCTTCTTCAAGTAATGGCCTAACATCAACAACGCCAGGCGAAGGACTGGAAACACCCACATCAATAATGGCTTGGTTAGCAGTAAGCGCCCAATAAACGTAAGCATCACGTGGACCTGCCACACTGAATGAAGCGGGGGCAAGTCTTATACGCTCAACTAGCGCTTCATCACTTTCAATGTCTGCACCGCCTGATGATGTTGTCGTATTCGTGACTGATTGAATATAGGGAAGGGGGGTGACCAGTGTGTTTATCTGACCGGGTAATAAGTTGTTACCTTCTGCGCCAGCGGTTGTGCATTGCGCAATAACATCACCCGTTAACTGCCCAGCGGGTATTTCAAGCACTTCGGTGGTGGTGAAGTCTAATTCACCCGCATTAACTCGCGTACCAGCGGCAACTGTGTAAACACCAGATTGAGCCTGTGAAAGCCTGAACTGCAACGTGGTGATAGCTGCCTTTGCTGCCAGTCGAGTTACACCAACCAATTCGCCAATGTAATCAATGTAAATATCTTGCGCGTAACTAAGCAGGTTTTGTTTAGCGGCAAAGTCGATAATGCTTCTTTGATTTACAATGATAGCCGCAATGGATTCGAGAAATAGGCGAATAGGATCACCAGATGCAAGCGTTCGCTGTGCAATAGACTCATAGCCGTTGATAATTTCTGCCTCAACTTCAGCAACGGTTTTTGCTGCAAAGCTAATGTCTGGCAGGTTACCCCGTGGAAAATCGCTCATTCAATCACCCCAATCGTTACTTTAGGTATCATCTTTCCATCTAGTACGCCTGTCAAATCTTCAACTAGACTAATGGAAATGATCCTTGCTCTTGGTTCGTACCGCCTGATCTGCTTGGTTACTTCTGCACTCACTAACGCTTGCGCCACATTTATTGGCTTGTCTACAAATGCCCAATCAAGGCCAAAGTCACGATCAAGCGGCACTGAACCTTTACGCGTACCTATGATAGTACGAACGTTTTGTAAAATCTCTTCTATTTCACTTGCAGGCAAAAAATTAACGCTTTCCTGTGTTGGTATGACTTCAAACTCTGTCATCAGCGTATTCCTCCAAGTTTATCGTTAGGTTGGCAATACGCACCACGCCACGGTTATCAATAAACCGATCAGACTCATCTATGTTCTGGATCACAAATTGCCCTAAATACTTGTTACATATTACCAGCGCTTCGTCTGTTCCTAAGTCCATCTTGCTTGTTAGGTTTTGTATTTCTTGGGTAGGGTTTACGCCCTTGGTAATATCAAGGCGAATGTTTAGCGGAATGGTTATTGTGTCTGGCCCGATGAACTCAAGCACCGGCTTTTTGCCTATAACCTCGTGGCGCGAGTATCTAGCCTTGTAACTACGGCTTAGGTTTTCAAAGGTTCGCAGTGTGCTAGATGATGTAACAAAAGCAACTTCACCATATGATCCAATCATGCAAGCACCGCCTTATTGGTTACGATTTTTAACACTGTAAACATTACCGCCATTTGCTCCGTTACCTGCTGTAAATGCGCCCGTTGGTGCATCTTTTGCCGCGCTCGATGGGCTACCGGCCGCTGCTGAAATATGCTTATGATCATCAAGCCACGGCTTTAGTTCGGTTTCTATCCATGCCGCCAGTTTATCACCTAATACGCTAGGCTCAAGATCTGAATCCTCCCCTAAATCAATAGCGGGGCTGTTAACGGTAACCTTTGTGTGCGCATTTACCACAACATTGCCGCCACTTTCAGGTATATCAACCCTTAATGTGTGCGTTTCTCGGTCGTAATCAACGGTAGTACCATCTTCAAATTTAACGTGTCGCTGCTTTTTATCGGTAACCGGTGGGGTAGTAACGCTGCTGTAAAAGCTACCAAGTATAAAACCTTCTTGTGTGCCAGTAGGCAAGCACACACAAATAACTTGCTCGTTAATGTCTGGCATCCAGTAGTCTTTATTTTTTAGCGTATTGCGAACAAGCACCCTAAAGTCATGACTTACTACGCCAGAACGATCTAAAAACTGAACTTTGGCCGTTCCAGCTTCATCGTTTGTACTGGTTACCACACCAACGCGCACAAGCTGGCGCATTATGCTTTCCATTTCTTTAGTCGATAACACTAATACCCCTCCAACACGCGACGCAACTTTAACGCGACTCGATAACCAGAACCTACTGAGTGACCGGCTTCCTCTACCATGTAAGTTCCATCGTACTTACCAAATCCAGCAACCTTGATATTCATACCAGCAACAATATCTGTTCTACCTGTAATGGTTAAGCTGCCTGTTACTTCATGCTTATTACGCTTTCTCAACTCAGCTTTTGCCCAGCGCTCCGCTTCTGCAAGTGAATCAGCCACTTTAACAACGTTCGCTTCCATGCCTTCATCAACATTAGGTGCAGTATACGTATAACTAAGCTGCTTTTCTTCTTCGCTATTGTAGTAGTTAACGGTGCATGACTTGTACAAATCAAACGCCTGAGAATTAAAACGATAGCTTTCTATGTTATCAACGCCTTTGGTAAGCTTTATGACTGCGCTCATAGACTCGTATTTTGATTGCTCAAAAACAACCAGCTTATTGTCAGTTACTTTTAAACTGAAACCTTCATCTGAAGATATACGGTTAAGAAATGCCAGATCAGGTTCTTCATTTTGGGCAAGGCGTGAAAAGGCAGGATCTGAATCTGCATCGTAAAGCACTTGTAAGCCGCCAGTGCTACCTATTTCATTTGCGATAGATGATAACGTGGTATCTTCCCACGTTTTACTTTTATCTTTTCGCCTAATGCTTTCATCAAGCGGAACGGAAACACCTTTGATCACTACCTTTTCAGGTGGGCCCGATGATTCAATATCATCAATTTTAAAGGTGCCGCAATAAAGTTCACCATAACCCTCATCAATAATGGTAGCTTTCAATGTGTCGCCCTTGCCCGGATACCAGTCACCGGTCCATAAGCCATGGTTGTTTTTAAGCGTTACAGATAGATCATCTGCTTCACCCGACTCCTTATCGGTGTAATCGAAGGAAAGCAGATCTGGTGATATGTCGCGTGAAATATCAGCATCATTGTAAACAAGCTTGATACGCGTGCGCCTAACCGTCATGTGTTACGCTTCCATGGTGGTAGGTTCTGCGATGCTTGTTCTTCGGTTGTGATTTCTGGTATAGAAAGTTGTATTCCCGCTGGGAAGATCATTCCTTGACGCTGAGGCCAGTTAGCCGCTATTAAAATATCAACGTACTTTTCAGATGCGTATTGCTTTTTACTGATAATATCCCACGTATCACCTTGAACAGTTCTGTACGTATTAGCCATAACTTAACCTGCGCCTCCTGTTCATTAACTCATTAAGCTTACTTTCAAAACCTTCAACGCCTTCACGTGCACCAGCTGCTGCTTGATCACGAACCGCTGCATTATCGCCACCGGGAACACTGATATTTTGACTAAGGTGCACAACGATAGAGCCGCCACCCATACCGCCAGCTGCACTTTCTGCATTTTGCAATAATCCATTTCGACTGCTTTGCATATTGCCTGACATAGACTGCTGCAATGATTGTTCACGCCCTGCGCCTTCTGCTAATGTGCTCATGATAGCCGCGCCTGATTTTGTTAAGTCAGAGAACGGACCCACTTTGGCATCAGAAAAGGGAAGGTAATCACGAACCTTAGAAAATACACCCTTAACACTGTCAATCAGATCTTTAGCTTTTGACATAATCCCGCTAGAAAGTGTCTGAATGATCTTCTTACCTGAGTTATACAAGCTGAAATTTGAAAGCCAGCTGTCAATCTTTCCAAAGGAACCAATAAGAATACCAAGTGGACTAAAGTTCATAAATGCACTGGTAAGCCACTGAATACCTTTTGAAGTCCACGCCTTTATGTTTTCCCACATTTTACCGAAGAAGGCCGTTACCGTATCCCAGTTTCTATAAAGGGCAACGCCTGCCGCAATAAGCGCTGTAATGGCCACAATAACAAGGCCGATGGGGTTAGCAGATAACGCGGCATTAAATAACCATTGTGCTGCAGTAAACGCCTTGCTGACTATAATGGCCGCTTTAGTTGCATTCGTAGATGCAATGGTTGCGCCTGTGCTTAACAGGTAGGCCGCACGTAATGTTTTAAGAACCGCTATACCAGTAAGCCACACACCTTTTACATACGTAAAGGCAAAACCGCCTGCAATGGTGGCAACCTTAAGCGCAATAAGTGCAGCTGTACCTAAAACAACATACTTAGTTACGTTCGGGAACTGCTGCGCTAAACCATCAAGTTTTGCGGTTACCTTTTGCAACCACTCAGCACCAGAAACCAATGCTGGTAGCAACGCTGCACCAATGGTAATAGCAATTGATTCAGCGGCTGAACTTAATTTTCTCATTGCACCCATAGCAGTTTCGTTCTGCTTTCGTGCAACTTCTGTTGCGGATCCTGTTTTGTACAAACTTTCTTGATACTTTTGTAGCGCACCAGTAGAAGATTGCTCCATAAGTATTGTGGCCGCACTCATGGCCTCAGTTTCAAAAATAGTTTTGGTGTATTCGAGTCTGGCTGCTGAACCCATGCCCTGTGTCGCTGATTGGATCTCAGCCAACACACTAGGCACATCACGCAAATTACCCTCAGCGTCTTTTGTACTAATGCCTAATTCATCAAGCGCTTTTGCTGCTGCGCCACTCGGTGCAGATAGCCTAGAAATAACAGCACGCAACGCAGTGCCGGCATTGCTACCCTGAATACCCGCATCACCAAGTTTACCGGCCATAGCTGCAACCTGTTCAACCGGAACGCTAGCAGATGCAGCAATAGGCGCCACATACTTCATGGTTTCACCAAGCATTGAAAGGTTCGTGTTTGAACTGGTAAACGTATTTGTCATTACATCACCAATACGCGCCATTTCAGCGGCATCTAGTTTAAAACCAGATAGAATGTTTGAAGCAATGTCTGCCGCTTGGCCTAAATCAATTGCACCGGCTGAGGCAAGATCCAACATGCCAGGCATAGCTTGCATAGTCTGCTTTGTATCAAAACCAGCTTGTGCAAGAAACTTCATACCTTCAGCGGCTTGGCTGGCACTCCAACTTGTTGAGGATCCTAGCTGCCTAGCGGTAGAGGTAAGCTGTGCCATTTCTTCATCAGTTGCATTCGCTACTGCGCCCACATTAGCCATAGACTGTTCAAACTGAGCCGCTACTTTAACAGGTGCAGCCAATGCAAAGGCAAGTCCAGCGGCATCAAATAACTGACCGCGTAAATTATCACGCTTTTGTACGTTTTGCTGCTGCGCAAGCATGGTTTTCTGCAAGCTTTGTTGTGCTTCCTGTGCTTTTTGTGCGCTTCTGGCGAGTTGTTTTTGTCGTTCGGTTAATTCACGGTAGCTTTGCCCTGACGCATCTAACGTGCCGCGCAACTGGTGCAACTCTTGACGTTGTTCTGAAAGACGTGATTTTAATTTTGATGCAGCTTTACGCGCCTGATCAAACTCTGTCTTTTGCTTTTTGGTAGGGTTAACTGTGTTGGAAAGCTCTTGGCCTAAACGTTGTGCTGTGTTTTGGGCTTGCGAGAACTCACGCGACAGCTTACCCACTGACATTTGCAAATCTTGCAATTTGCCAATGTCTTTTTGTTCTTTGTTTAGTTGACTAACTTGTTTTTGAAGGCCGCCAAGTGAATTCTCAGCGCCCTTCATAGCCTTAGTGAAGGTGCCGGAGATCTGACCGCCCATCTTGAACGCAATCTCATAGACTTTAGACACTTACCGGCCTCCTTTATCTAATGACTTTTCTAATGATGTAATATCTTCCAGCCAGTAATTGTATTCAGAAACTGGAAGGCTTAACCAATAATCTACGCCTGTTTTGCTTTTTTGGGCGAGGACGTAGCAGGTTTTTCTGATGTCGCTGTCTGGTCGCTTTCTATCAAGCCCGAGCTTAACAAAAAATTTTGCACCGACTGAGTGACATACATAAAATCTGGTGCTGGTAAGTTATCAATAAACTCTAATGGTTTACTGCCTGCACTGGCCGCAATTTGGGCGCAGAAGTTTGGATCTGTTGACACCATAGGCGAAAAGTTACCGGCTGCTGCATACAACCGGTAAGCCTGAGTGATATCAGAACCGCGCAACCCGTCCAAATCCAGTTCAATTGAATCAAAGGTTTCACCTTCAAACTCGTATGGTTTTCTGAATTTTATTTGCACGTTCATCATTCCTTCTTAATTAAATTTGTTCACGCACATCTGCAAGGTAGTCTCTACCGTCTACAAAGCAGATGAAGTTATACTTGTCGATCTCAAGAACGGTTTCACCGTCAATAATCAACTTGTAATACGTTACTTCAAATTCGTTTTCGGTTCCAGTAGCAGATGCAACTTCAAAACTGCCGCCTGCAAAACGTTTAGGCTGAACGCGCATTGCTACACGAACAGGCTGGCTACGCTTAAGGCCGGTTGAACTATCGAAAAGCTCTTGTGTACCACGCAATTCAATTGCATGAATACGTGGGGCCGATAGCACACTGGCCGCTTTGTTAACAGTTCGCCAGGTAAGTGTGGTTGACATGGCCTGAACCATGCCAAGCACTGTACTTTCAATTTCACCCGCAATGCCGGCACCTGAAATGGTATCGGTCATGTAAGCAACTTCTGGCAGTTCTACATCAACAACGCCAATCAGCTTGGTTCCGTCGTTATATGCGTTAAATGTGGTTAAACGCTCTGGTACTGTGCTCATGTGTCACCTCCCGTTATGCAAATAGCGTTGATAAGTATTCAGCATCGTACTCAACCACAAATTCAATTTCACGGTTAGGCACTGGTGCAGCCTGATAAACACGGAATTTGGCTTTACCATCTAACAATGAAGTGGTTGGGTTATCTTCTGGCAGGAATTCAACACGGCCACCAAGTAAATCACCTGACGCTGTAAGACCATTTAAGAAGATATTTGCTGAATCGGTAATTGATTCAAGCTGGCGACGACTAAGATCACCGTCTACTTTTTGCCAGAACGTAGTGATTAGCGTATTCGCTAGCCAGTTCTGCCATCCACGGATCTTAATAAAGCTGTCTTTCGGGTCTGAATTGCCTGGGTAAATTGCCGTTCTATTACCCCAAACTTTCCAGCCACCGATAAAGTTAAGCGCTGTAACGATACCCTGACCGTTTAAGGCATTAGCTTGCGGCTGCTGCAAGTAGATTTCCGTACCATCGGCAAGCACTGAACTATCTGCCTGCAATGAGCGATTAGACGGAGTAACATTTAAGATCCCGTTGTTATCCGCTGTGGCTTTACCGATAACGCAAAGTGTTTGCGTTGAAAGGTGGAACTGACTATCACCAAGCTTCACTTTGGGCCAACAAACAACTTCATGTGCTGCTGTGTAGTTATTGTCGTTTTTCCATGCTGCAACATCCGCATACTTGGTTACTGTATCGGTAGGAATATCACCAATCCATTGACCACGGAAGTTGTTATTAATTAGCAGCATCTTAGCAACGCCAACCGCACGAACTGCCGGATCAGTAGAAAAGCCCGGTGCAGCACCATGTGTAGGCGCTAAACGGAAACGTGGGAAGATCTCATTAATTAATTCAAGGCCAGTGGCAACACCGTTTGAATCAACACCACCGATTACATCAGCGCTTGTTATTGCGCTAGGGTCAAGGCGATCATAATCGATTTGAAGATCCGTTGTATCGGTTGCAATTGAACCGTCAACAATGCGCGTAATAACCAGTTCTTCGTCATCGTTAAACGCTGCTGTGTAGTCAATTCCTAAAATGTACGTAGTGTCACCAGCTGAGTTTTTAACTACCAGTGTATCTTTCAATACACCTTTGTTAGCAGGTGAAACCTTGCCGTCAACCAGTGAAACCGATTCAGCGGTAATGCTTGCAATGTGCGTTGCAGGATCGAGTACGTTGATAAATACGACTGGCGCAACACCAAACAACGCAAACTGCGCGTAAATCTGCTCACAAAGCGTGTAGTTGTCGTAATCCGTAGAGTAACCAAGCGCTGCTACAGCTTCATCGTAGCTGTAGCACAAAACAGGCTCGTTAACTTTTGCATCAGAAGCCAGGTTGACAGGTGCAGTGCCGATCACAACGGGAACAAATCCGGCTGCTGTGACTGGCGGTGTAATCTGCGTTGGCACCTCGCTTACATAAACGCCATGATTGTAACTCATGATTTAATCACCCCTTTTATGTGATTGATAACCTCAGCAAAACTATGCGCCTCAACACTGGTTTTATCAGCCAGCTTTTGCTCACGCTCTGCCATTTCTTCGACACCAACAATTAAACGCTTAATTGCTGGAAATTGTACGCAAAGACGTTCAACACTTTCGTGAAAATCTCCGCGAAAAACCGTGTAACGCTGAAGAAGCGTTCCGGGCACATCTGGACCTATATAAATTTTAGCGGTCTGGTTCGTAGCCATCGTCTTTTTCCACCTCTTGTGGGGTTGGCAGTTCCCATGTTGTTATCGCTTCCAGATAATAAATGTCTCTGGCCTGCTCATCTGGCATTTCTGCCTCAATGGTTCTGCGCATTCTATAAACGTCATTTAACCACGGTTTTTGACGTAGGTCATTAAGTATTCGACGCCAAATGTTGAGCGTATATTTAAAGTCACCTGAATCGCTACCGTATGAACCAACTAAGATCTTTACGTCCAGCATATCAGTAACAATGCCGCCCGAATCTTCCGTTCTCCACTTATGCGGCCTAACAATAACTAGCGGAAAATCTTCCTCAGTTTCACCAGATCGCTTAGGTGGCAAGTAACCCTCAACAATTTGCGGGGCTTTGAATGTTTGCTCACGCCCACGACTTGGATCAGTAGGGTGGTAAATGTCCTTAAGCGTAACTTGAAGCCGTGATTTTAAGAGATCAATTAATTCCACTTCGGTCATTATCGAACCCCCAGTATGCGGTTTATTTCATGCGGTATACGATCTTCAAGCTGCTGCTCTGCTCTGCGCTGAACGGCTTGGGTTACCGATTCTGAATTCATCATTACTGGTACTGCTGGACCAAACTTTTGTTCTATTTTTTCTCTGCGCTGGCCTTTGTGCGATCCTTTGGTAGCAATACCAAAAGATCCAGTACGCTCAAACACACCAACCTTGCCATTGGGCATACGTGCCATAAATGAACTGGTTAATGTAGTCTTTGAGCCTCTGCGAACCTCAACGCTTATTGCCGTTCTTCGCCTTGGGTTTACGGTTTTAGGTGAAACTTTAAAATCTGATAGCGGGATAGACGCGCCAGAAGAAAATATAACCGCTTCAAGATTGGTAGGTTTTGACCGTGTGATCCGAATGGTTTTATTAACCTGACCGGCTTTAACTGTGTAATTTTTTCTAACAGTACGAACCGCTTCGGATTTAGCAGAAGAAACTGAACGGTTTATGGCCCTTGATAAAGCCATTGGCACCTTGCCTTCAAATTCCCCAAATTCAGCGATAATCTGATTAAAACGGGCTGAGTCGATATTTATAACGCCATTTTTCATGTGTCGTTTCTCTCCAATTCGACTTCAAGCATTCCCATATTTGCAGAAACATTTTTCACATAGTAATAATCGTTGTCTAGTTCCATGCGCTGGCCTTCAATGGGCCGCTGACTAAAAAACGATTCGTGAATGTAAAGCATTTTTCTTACGACAAAAACACCGTCATATTCCATTTTGGAATCGAGCCCGGTTCGCTCGTTGATAATGTCGTCATCAACAACACAATCAACCAGTGTTCCGTCTACGTTATGTTCAGTAGCGAACTCACTGGCGTTAATGAAAACGCCAGTGATATCTTTTTCAAGCTGAGCCTTAAAACTCATGACTTCGCTTTTCTCCCACGACCACGGGTAGTGGTTTTTGTGGTATTGCCAGTTTCGGGCAAATTAAGATCAACGGCATCATCAGCTGATTGCTCATCTTCTTTTACTTCTTCTTGCTCAGTCTGATCTTCTTCATTTGAATCTTGTGATTCATCAGAATCAGTAACAGTCTGATCATCAGAGTTAGAGTCAGAAACTACCTTTTCAGATGGGCGTGAAGCTAAACCTGTCTTAATGAGATCCTCGACTACCTCATCAGAAAGTTTACCTTCAACGTCAGTACCGGCTGGCAATAAGCCAGCCTTGGTACGTACGTTATGCTTCAGAATAACCATTAGGCTAAAACGTCCGCTACGTAGAAGCCGTTGATCTGGTGAATAACCGGTAGTGGCTTAGATTTAACAGCTACGATACGGCCTGCCGGATCTTTGCGCTGCGTCCAGCTAACTGGAACACGAGGGGCAGCAAAAGAACCTTCAACTGGATCAACTACGCAACCGTAAAGCATTGAAGTACGAACGTTAGGGCTACCCAAAAGAACAGACTTGGTAGGCACCATTGGTTGCTCATCACCGTTCGCGTCAAGATACCATTCGTCATAACCCCAAAGGTCAAGACCAGAACCTTTTAAGCGGCCATAGTAAACAACACCGTCTGCTTGAAATTCTGGTGATAGCTGACCTTCATCAAGTCTGCGAGTATCAAGAATTTTAAGTAGTGTTTCGTTACTAAGTAACGCTTCTGCTGCATCAGCACCAAGAATGGCATTAGTAGGGGCAATGCCAGAGGCCTGAACAACTTTTCTACGCCAAGCGCGTAAGTTTGCTAAAACCTCAGCCGTTGATTCGTTCCAGCGAGCGCCAGCACCCAAAGCTTCCTTTGGCTGATCTTGCGCTGAAAGCTGCGACCAATACTGAATAGTATCGTTAACACCTTCGCCAACCGCTTGAACCTGACCAGTGAAAAGCGCTTGAGAACACATTTGTTCTTCGCGACGCGTGATCATCCCGTCAAGTTCCATCATATCTTTAGTGATCTGCTCAGCTGCACGTTCATCAGGTGACATAGCACCGTAAACGGTTTCGCCAGGCGAACGATTAAGCAAATCTTCTGCAGTTGTTACCATGTCTGGTGCAACTTGAGGCGGCTCATAAGTTTCAGTCTTATAACCGATACGCTCAACCGTCTTTGAACCCACATTAGGATTAACAAAAGGTGCAAGTCTGCGCTTACCTTGGTAAATATCAATGTCCACGTGTTTTGTTTCGTGGGTTACAACGTTAGAGAAGAACAGGTTCTTCAAAAACGTATTTGCTGGTTTTGCTTCTTCCAGCATCGGGATCATTTCCCGCGTTTCAAACATGCTGATAGGCATTTAAGTATCCCCCTTTATGCTGATACAACGGGCTTGAAAAAGATCCCGATATTTCGAGCGGCTTGCTTGTGATCAGCAACGGTATCGTCGCCACCAAAAGCAACTGCTGTTTCATTAAACTCACCGGTATAGTAAACCGCTGCTTCAACGTCACCGCCTGAAGCGTCTACGTCTTCAGCAAGAACCGCATAAACGTTTTCTGCACCGTTGATAAGCGCATCATTAACCGCAACGCATTTACCAGAAGCGGTAACTAAACCAAGAACTGTGCCACGCGCTAACGCTGCGCCAGTAATCGTTTCACTGCCTGCCACTACTGGCTGAATTTTGCCAGCAAACAGGTTGTCATAAGTAAATGTTTCAGCCATTTCTCAAATCCCCCTTAAGATTTACGGCCAGCGCGTTTTGCAGCTGCACGCCACTTATTACGCTTTTCGTCATCAGCGCTAGCGCTAACATTGGTTTCAGGCTCTTCCTGCTCAACATCGCTAAGATTATTAGCATCTTCTTCACGTTGATCAAGAAACTTTTTACCGCGCTGTTTTTCAGCCTTAACAATTTCAACAGCAAGCGCTTCTGCTGAAATACCTGAATCAAACTTGGCTTTGTTAACCATTTCATCGTGACCGGGCATCGCCATTTCTTCAATAGCTTTGATTCGGTTGCGCTCTTGGTCAACGCCTGCTTTTACGCCAGCATCCGTAACCTGTGCATACAGGTCAGGATGTTTGGCTTTCAAAGTTTCGATGTCCATAACATCCTCCGTTGTGCTGGCCGCATTATCGGTTCCAGCGTTAGGTTTTTGGGGTTTTTCTGGCTTTGGCTTGGTGGCCGCTGCCTGAACTAATGAAGTAGGGATTGTTTTAAAACGATCCATACTAAATTCAACACCGTTTACTATCATGTTTTTACCAGATAATGAAGCGGCAATATTCATGCTGGTTTCAATTTCATCAATAAAGCCAAGTTCTTTGGCTCGTGAAGCTGTCAACCATTCTTCCTCGTCCAGCATTTTAATGATTTCGTCACGCTCCAAACCCGTTTTATCTTGGTAAGCTGAAACCATAGATTCACGGATCTTGTCTAAATCATCAGCGGCCTTTCTAAAGTCGTTAGAATTGCCCCATGCGCCAGTGCTTGGATTGTGGATCATAAACATAGCATTGGCTGGCATGATAACCGTATCGCCAGCAATCGCTGGGAACGTAGCGGCTGAGGCTGCAACACCGTCAATATAGGTAGTTACATGCTTATCGTGCTGCTTAATAGCGGCATACATTGCCTGACCAGCAAACAAACTACCACCAAGTGAGTTAATACGCACCTTAATCGGGTTACCGCGTAAAGATAGCATATCAGCGGCAAATTCTTTACTGCCTGCTTCATCCCACCATGAATCGTCTGCTATTTCACCGTGAATAAGTAATTCAGCGGTATCTTGCCCGTTATTGGCAACAGACCAAAACTTTTTATTTGGTTTATTCTCTTTAGGCATCTTGTTCGCCCTCCATAACCTCGGCTACTTTAACAGCATCACCAAAATAAGTGTTATCTTCTCGGCGTTTATTTTCTTCTCGTGTGCGCAACTTGTGAACACGATCCCAATCTTCGCCCGTAAGTTCAGCGGCTTCTCTGGTTCGCGTGCTGAATTCTTCATTTACACGAACCTTGGCGGCATTTGCTTCTTTAAGTGGATCAAGCTGGCCTTGTGTTGGCCCATACCATTCAGAACCAGACCAAGCTGCACGAACAGTAGGATCATTGAAAAAGCCAGGTGCAGCAATGCGACCTTTGGCAATGGCTTCTGCTAACCATTCCTCATAGATAGGCTGACAGAAAGATTCAACCAGCCACTGTCTACGCATACGGAACATTTTCCACGCTTCAAGCAATGCGCCACGGCTGGCTGAATAACTAGCCGTAAAGTGTTTTATCAGTAGCTCATAAGGTACTTCAAGCGCTGAACCTATTTGTCTGCAAATACTAGTAACAAAACCATCAAAGGCTGTGTTAGGTCTGCCGGGGTTAGCGGTTTCAATGCTTTCGTCTTTATCAAGACCAATAATCGCGCCATTGCCTAGTTCGTAGCTGCTTTCGTCCATATCATCAAGGCGTTCTTCTTCAGGAATAACACTCTGCAACGGGTTTTCTGGCGATTCTGATTTAATGAACACCGTAAACATACCGCTTACTACTGCGGCCATAAGTTCAGCTTCAGTATAACGGCCAAGCTGCTTAAGGCTTTCAATCACTGGCGCAAGTAAAGGAACGCAGCGTAATTGCCCAGGTCGCTCAATTTCACTAACTACGTGTAAAACGTTAGGCCTGCCCGTTTGTTTACCAAACATATCAACAGAAACTGGTTTCTGATTCGTGTTTTTGCGGCTGTCTGGATGCCCGGGGTAAATGTAACACTTCAACGCTTCGCCATACTGATCGGTAACAATACCGCCAGAAAGCTTTTGACCTTTTGGAAGCTCTGGTTTCATCTTCGGATCTGCAACGCGATCACCTTCAATCAGTGAAACACGCAAATCATAAACGCTACCTTTACGCTTTTTAACGGGTAACATTGCAAAAACATCACCACTCATAAGAACGGAAAGCATCGTTACAGACTGGATCTGACCAAATGTAAGCATACGCGCTGCATCACACTCTTTAGAGTTCGCCCATAACTTCCATTCACGCTCAACTTGCTTTTCCCATTCTTCGGCTTGCTCTAATGTCATGCCTAGAAATTCATAGTCAATACGTGGGTTAAGCTTAAGGCCAGCACCAACAACATTGGTACGAATGGTTTTTAATGCGCCTGTGGCAATTGGCGTTCCCATATACAGATCACGGGAACGCTCTCGCAATGTAGAAAGGTTTTCAACGATATCTTCATCAGGTGATAAGCCTTTGCTTATCCAGCCCAATAATGATTTCTTTGATTTACTGGCCCCATGATGCGAGTAACCAGAATTAGTAATGGCGTTAAGCTTTTTACGCGCAACAGCACGGTTAAGCTTATTCTGTGGTGAGAAAGGGTTTAAATTATCGAATACGTTCATAAGTCTCTTGGCACCACGCGCATAACTCTTACACCACCTCTACGGCCAGATGAAAGTTTATCAACTTCACGCTTCCAGAAACGAATGCGCTCTGCAATTTCAGAAACATCAGCGCGAGTAAGTGATCGGGTTCCAATCTTGTAAGATTGACCAGTTGCGCAAGCGGCATCAGCTTCAAGCCATGAAGCTAAATGTTGTTTTGCCTGTTCCAATGTCCAAGCTGGCATTGAATTCCCCCTTAAATTTGGTTAAATGGTGTACGCATAGTTTTAAAAAGTCAAATACTTTTTAATTTACGCCCTGACTTATTACTCTTTTACGTTTTTTATTTGCTCTGCCTTGGCTTGATTGACTAGGAACATAAAGGCTTAATCTGCTTTGATCTTCTGCCAACCAATCAAAATCAGGGTTTATGATTTCCATTGCCCCAACAGCATACTTACGGCAATCAAGCGGTTCGTTCCGCTCGTGTATCTTCTCCCATTCTATCTTTTTTAGGCCGCCACGTATCACGATTTTACGCTTCTCGGAAAGCAGACCTTTAAAATATTCCTCAGTATAGCCAAAATCACCACGCGGAAAGTGACAGTAACCGGGGCCAGCTTCTTCTATACGAACATTAGAAAGCACGGTTATTTTGCCTGTATCATCGGCAACAGTAAACAAGGCGCACTTCATACGGTTGTTTCGTGTTGGCTTGCTTACAATTTCACGCCCTAGACCGCCACGGCCAATACCAGCAAACACTCGCCTTGGTTCACGCGGTTTACAGAACTTATAAACGGCGCTCGTGTTGTGACCGGCTGAATCGATAATGGTGCAGGCAATGCCAAGCTTTCTACCATCTTTGTAAGCCCATTGTTTTTGTAACCATTGGTCGAGTTCTTCCCACACTTGCGGCTGATCAGGATCACCCATGAAGGTTCGATACTCAATACCCCAGCTTTCTTTACCCACGCCCCAACCAACAAGCTCAGCTTCTAAACGATCGGGCTGCGTATCTACGCCAGCGGTAAGCAATAAAACGCCATTAGGTAACTCAGCATCATAGAATTCACGCCTGCGTAGCATGTATTGCTCATCAATCTGTTCAAAGCTATCAACGAACGGCTCACCAAGCTTAAGGTTGATAAATTCCATGAGGCCAGTGCGATCACGGCTCTTGTGTATTTCAATCCATTGCTCAACAAGCTTTTCCCACTTCGTCCACGGTGAGTAAAGCGCGTTAATATGAAAACCTGCTACGCGTCTAAATGGCTGGCTGGCAATCCATCGGCCTTTCTGCAGCAAGTCCATTTTTTCTTTTTCGTGGATCGGTTCTTTGCAGTGTTTGCACTCGTAGTGGATAGAACCTGGAACAAGATTGCCTTCATTGTCCTTTTTGAACTTAAGTTGTGACCATTCCAAGTGCTGTTCACTACCGCAAGCTGGGCAAGGCAAGTGATAACGGCGCTGATCTGACCGTTCAAAGCGCTCATTTATCTTTGAAATGCCTAGAATGGTAGGCGTAGAAACAAAAACTAACTTCTTATTGTGGAAGTTTTCAGTACGCTGAATCGCTAGTTTAAGAGGATCACCCTCTTTTGTGTCAACGTAACGGTCTATTTCATCCGCTAAAACCACGCGTACAGGACGTGAAGCAAGGCCAGCCGGACTATTAGCACCAACCATAGCGATGTAACCGCCTGGGTAATGCTTCATTCTGATAGTGTTACCAGACTTTTTAGCTGCTCCACGCCCTTCTTTCCCTTCATCCAGCAAAGCATAAAGCGCTTTAGTGTGCTTAAAAGTAGGATCAAGGCGTTCTTTACTGAATGCCTCGGCTGCCTCAACCGTTGGCTGTATCATTAGCTGAGGTGCAGGATCTTGGTGTGCGTAATATCCGTTTACGTTTATAAGCAATTCAGATTTACCAATCTGTGACGAACACATCATCACAATTTCTTCGGTTATCTGATCGCTGCAGCAATCCATTGGTTCTTTCAAGTAGGGAACGCGGCTTGTTTCCCATTCGCCCGGTTCAGGTGAGGTGCCAGGTGCAACGTAACGATATTGATCAGCCCATTGCGAACACTCAAGCACTGGGCGCGGCTTGCATGTTTTAAAAAACGCTTGTGACCAGTGATCGTTTCTCATTAGTGCTCTTTTGAAAACCTCGAAGAATGGAAAGCGGCCAGCGCTTTGTTTATCGCTTCCTCAATCATGCGCTGTGCTTCTCTCGGGGTTTTTTCTACTACCTGTGGCGCCAACTTTGGCGCAATAGCAAATAATTTACCGCGCACATCCTCAGCCGTTGCTTTTGCATCAGCACGAACTTCATCAATATCCAGCAATTCACCACGGGCTTTTTTGTATTCGATTTCTTTTAACTTGGCCTGATAAGTTTTTTCAGCCAGTTTTGCTTTGTTGAATTGTGCAGCTAGGTTTTGCTGATTGATACCAGTGGCCGTTATTGGCTCATCGTCTTCAGTATCATCAGGAACGGGAACAGATTTTTTAGGCGCTGGCTTTTTAGTTTTGGTTTTTGGTTTTGTCTTTGCTTCACCTGACGTATTACCACGGCCACCCTTGCGCCCGTTATCAGCGGAAACTTCACGGCCTATTTGCTTTGAACCTTCATAAGCAACCACCGCTTCTTCAAGATTGATCTTTCCATCATCACGAACAGGAATACGCCCAGCGTTTACCATTTTGGAAACGGCTGGACGACTAACGCCAATATGACGGGCAAACTCTGCTTTGCTAACTACTGTCAAACGATCACCCCCATAAGTGAAAACAACTTAACTTATACTCCCTTAATCAGTGTGGTTGCAAATCCAAAATTGGTGCCGTACTTAGTAATGTACTTTTTAAGCTCGTTTATCAGCCTGGCTTCTTCTTCTTCCGATATAGGAACCTTTTCTTTACCAATCGATAAATACTTAACATCAGTTCCGGTGTTACTTTTACCAGCACTATCATCAAGATCAGGATCTTCATCATCCGCATCAAGAAGGGTTTCAAGCATATTTTCATCAAAACCCATAAGTTCCAAGTCAAATTCAGCTAGGTTCAAATCTTGAACCTCTTCCATTAACAAGTCCATATCCCATGAAGCATTTAACGGGATCTGATTGTCAGCAATTCGAAGCGCTTTTCTTTGTGGCTCACTTAAGCCAGATAAGCGAATAACTGGAATTTCAGAAAGGCCGGCAATCTTTGCCGCTTGCGTTCGGCCATGCCCAGCAATAAGAATATTGTTTTCATCAATCAGAACCGGATTAGTAAAACCAAATTCCTGAATGCTTGCTACAACTTGTTCAATCTGTGCGCCGCTATGCTTTCTAGCATT
>CESC01042619.1_pt1 | contig 21174 bp, 20 predicted proteins | sample 531131 | NCBI WGS metagenome assembly CESC01 (sample SAMEA2621295, study PRJEB7988) | marine metagenome | biome: marine biome (ENVO:00000447); feature: mesopelagic zone (ENVO:00000213); material: "saline water (ENVO:00002010), including plankton (ENVO:xxxxxxxx)" | depth 800 m
CTTTTCGGCGGCAGCCTGTTTGCGATTTTCGCAGGGATCACATTCTGGTATCCGAAGATGTTTGGGCGGATGATGAATGAGACCTTAAATAAGGTGCACTTTGGACTCACGATCGTGCTCTACAATCTGGTCTTTTGGCCGATGCATAATCTTGGCCTGCAAGGCATGATGCGGCGTATTTATGATTTCACACAGTACGAGTACTTGGCTCCGCTGCAGCCAATGAACCAGTTTATTTCGATCAGCGTGTTCCTATTGGTGGCAGCTCAGTCGGTGTATGCCTTTAACTTCTTCTGGAGCCTGTTCAAGGGAGAGAGGGCAGGTAACAATCCCTGGGACTCGAACACGCTTGAATGGACGGTTCCCTCACCACCTCCACACGGGAATTTCCCTGAGATGCCTGTCGTTTACCGGGGCCCGTACGAGTACAGCTCGCCTGAGTCTGAGACGGACTTTTACCCACAGACGACGCCGCCGCCGAGTAAGCCGCCCGTTCAGGCACTGATTCCCGAGCCCGTTACCCCGACTCCGGAAGGATTCTGAGGTATGACCACTCAAGCGATGACTGCTGGCCGGGTGCCAATGCCCGGAATGAAGGTGTACAACCTCAAGCTCGGCATGTGGATCTTCCTCTTATCCGAGGTGATGTTCTTCACAGGCCTCATCGGATCGTACGTTATTCTTCGCTTTGCCCATCCCGAGCAGTTTGCGGAGCCTGGGCAAGTGCTGAACATCAACCTGACAGCATTTAATACGTTCTTACTGATCTGCTCTAGCGTAACGATGGTAAAGGCGTATGCAGCCATCCAGCAGGGTGACCAGCAAGGCCTGAAAAATTGGCTTCTTGCCACGATCGTGATCGGTGCATCGTTCGTGGGCGTCCAGGTTTATGAATACATAGCGCTCGCGGCGGAAGGCTTTGTACCTATGGCTGATGCCTATCATGCGGTCGGTCGGCATATGCCACATGATGGACCTGTAATTGGAGGACAACTTTACGGGTCCACGTTCTACACGATGACCGGCTTTCACGGCACACACGTATCGATTGGTGTGCTGTGTCTCTGCTTCACCTACTGGCGGGCAGCCAAGGGAGAGTACACGGCTGACAGTCTTGCGGGTGTAGAGATCATGGGTCTGTACTGGCACTTCGTAGATTTGGTCTGGATTATCTTGTTTACCATCGTCTACCTCATTTAGCCTCTAACACTGTGGAGACTGATAACATGTCCACTGGTGAAGCCCATAAACCACCACCGTACATGCTTGTTTGGGTCGGGCTATTTGCGCTCACGATCATGGAGGTCATTTACGCTACCCTGAGCTCAATACCCAAGATATGGCTCGCGATCGGATTGATGGCGATGGCCTTTTTAAAGGCTTACTGGGTTGCGATCTACTACATGCATCTGAAGTGGGAACCCAAGCGACTCTGGTTGTTGGTTTCTGTTCCGATTCCGTTGATCATGATCCTTATCTTTGTTGTGCTCAACGAGATTTTTTAGTCCCATAACGGCTTGACGAAAGATGTCGCTAATCACCTTCCATCGATTCTTGATTGCTGTAGGGATTCTGTTCTGCCTGGGCTTTGGGTCGTGGGAATTTCTGGCAGCACGTGATGGTGGTGGACTGGGCGCGTTAGCACTCGCATTGATTTTCACCCTACTTGGGATCGGACTTATCGTGTACCTCGTGCACTTGGGACGCTTTCTGGGATATGATGAGGGATCTACTCCGCACGAGTAACTGTGAGAGGGATTGATTCTGAGTTTGAGGGTGCTCTAGGTACGGATTGTATGCTATGAGTCGCTTCTCCTTTCTTCTACACGACCGAGTTGCCACAACCGTAATTGTGCTAATTGTGCTTGTCGCAGTCCTGTTTATCTGGACTTCACTAGAAAGGCCGGAGGTTCCAACGTTCATGCCCACGGTATCAGCACCGGCCGAAGTAGGAACAGAACAAGATACGCGCACTGTGACAGTAGACGCGTCTGATCCCGGAATATGGCGTTTCTTTGATTTCTCAAGAGGATCGGTCGTGGAGGCCCCAGGAGCGGAAGAATGGGACATCGCGTTTCGCCGCTTCCAAATCATTGCGAACGGCGGCCGCGGTATGGAGGGACAGGGTGCTGCTGCCTCACTTGAAGACATGACTTTCGAATCAGTGTCGAGTGTTCCAGAAACAGGCTATGTAGTGGCTGAGAGGAGAGATTCGGTGAATGCTGTTCTCGAAGATTGGTACGATTACAGTTTCACGAGTCATGTGCTTTCACCGAAGCCGATCGTCTACGCTATACGGACTGCAGATGGTCGCTATGCCAAGCTAGAGATGCTCGGCTACTACTGCGTGGGTGCGCTTCCTGGTTGCACAACATTCAGGTATGTCTACCAGGGAGGGGGTGGCACCGATGTCGTATCAAATTAAGCCGCTACTAAAGCTTCATTCTCTCGCCTGTGCGTCCGTACTCATCAGTTCATTGTCATCATGTGGTATCCCAGCAGACGGCGATTCTGTCGGGGAATTAAGAGGCACGGTGATGGAGGTACCAATCCTAAAGCCTGAGCTGGTACTTACTGACACGGAGGGGAATTTCTACGACTTGCGAGCGGAGACGGATGGCTATCTGTCACTTGTCTTTTTTGGCTACACGAATTGTCCGGATGTATGCCCAGTCCATATGGCTACCCTTGCCGGCGTCTTCGATGAGCTTGCTCCGGAGGTCCGGGATGCGATGAAGGTGATTTTTGTATCCACGGATCCTGAGCGTGACACCCCAGATCGTCTTCGCCAGTGGCTTGGTGCTTACCATCCATCTTTTCTGGGCTTGAGGGGTGAGGTAGAGGCCATCAACGCTGCCCTCGCTGAGATGAAGCTACCTGGGATAGCCGTGGTTCCTGGGGAGCATGGTTCGGAGCCAATCATCGGCCACCCTTCAGCTGTTTTGGCATTCGGGCGCGATGGACTCGCTCGTGTGCGCTACCCCTTTGGGGTACGACGGGCTGATTGGATTAACGACCTGCCGCTACTGCTGGGTGAAAACTCTTAGTGCCTCTTCTCTATGCCCTGTACCAGGGGGTTACTCGCAATATAGGTAAGAACCACGAATGAATTGGTGGTGCTTCGCGCAACCGGGTACTGCATGGACCTGGCAGTGGCAGCCGCTCATGGGTGTGTGGCTGATGCTGCTGCTGCTGATCTGGGTATACCAGCGTGTCTTGAGCCGAATAGATGATTCGTATGAATCCTCTCGACTGCGGAAGAGTCGGCGTGCCGCCTTCGCGTTAGCCATTTTTCTTTTGTGGGCCTCACTGGATTGGCCCTTGGGACCACTCGGGGCGAGTTATCTGGCGAGTGTGCACATGGTGCAATTTCTGGCTGTTGGTATCGCTGCTCCCGCATTGCTCTTGCTGGCTCTTCCAGGTGCAGCTTATGAACCGCTCCGCCGTTACCCTAGGCTGACCAAAGCCCTCTCTGACCTTACGCACCCTGTCTCCGCGTTTTTCATCTTCAATATTATGATGACAGCCACGCACTGGCCGGGCGTTGTAGATCTACTCATGCCGACCCAGCTGGGATCTTTTGTGCTTGATGCTGCCTGGATGTTGGGCGGTTTGATTTTTTGGTGGCCATTGATTGTTCCTGTGCCGGAACGTCCAGGTTTTCACTCACTCGGCAAGATCGCGTACCTGGCACTAAATGCGTTCCTTATACGCCCACCTTTCGCAATGATGATCTTCAGTGCATCTCCAATTTACGCAATCTATGAACTTGCCCCCCCGCCCGCCCAGGATGCGCTAAACGACCAACAGCTAGCAGGAGCCGTTATGAAGATTGGCCTCGCTTGGATAATGTTTGCTGGTGTCTTGGTCATATTCAGAAACTGGATGCTATTGGAATCGGACCGGCCAGAATCGGCCTAAAGGCAGGAGCATGGACTCAGCAGCAGTACTCACCTGTCAGAGAGGTCAGTTCAACATCCCAGCCGGATTACATTACCTGAATTGTGCCTATATGGGGCCACTTCCACGTGTGGCTGAAGAGGCAGGGGTATTGGGACTTCGCATGAAGCGTGACCCTTCTGCGATCCTGCCCCACCACTTCTTTGATACCAGTCTTGAGCTTCGGAGGCTCTTCTCGCGCCTTATAGGCGACGCTGATCCTACACGAATCAGTATTGGTCCGGGCGTTTCCTACTCTGTAGCTATAGCAGCGAAGAATCTGCCCCTGTCATCTGACCAGAATGTAGTACTCACGTACGAGCAATTTCCTTCCAACATGCATGCTTGGGCCAGGAAGGCCCAAGATGTAAACGCCGACTTAAGAGTCATTGGCCCACCTGATACGATCCACAGGGGTGCCAGCTGGAATACAGAGATTCTCACTGCGATCGATTCAGCTACCGCAGTAGTCTCCTTGCCGACGGTCCACTGGACCGACGGAACGATATTCGATTTGGTCGAAGTTGGCCGCAGGTGTCGAGAGGTCGGTGCGGCTCTGGTAGTGGATGGGACCCAGTCAGTTGGAGCACTGCCATTCGATGTGAACGTAGTGCGACCAGATGTTCTGATGTGTTCCGGGTACAAGTGGTTGCTAGGACCCTACTCAGTTGGGCTTACGTATTTTGGTCCAAGGTTCGACGATGGTGAGCCATTGGAAGAGACTTGGATTGGGAGAGAGGGGAGTGAGGATTTTGAGCACCTTGTCGATTACAGGGCAGGTTACCAGCCGGGAGCGATTCGCTACGATGTAGCGCAGCGATCCAATTTTGCACTCTTGCCGGTTGCGGTTGCTTCACTGCGCTTGATCATCGAGTGGCAACCAGCCCGCATTCAAGCATACTGCAAGGATCTTACTGATAATTTCTTCGAAGAGGTGGAAGAGCTGGGTTTCACAGTCGAAGATGCTCACTGGCGTAGCGCGCATCTATTCGGACTTAGGATGCCGAAGGGTTTAGAATTGGTCGAACTTCAGCAAGCTCTTAAGGCACGTGGAGTTTCAGCATCACTACGCGGTAGCGCACTCCGTGTATCACCAAATGTGTACAATGATGCCGAGGATGTATCAGCCCTACTAGAAGGGTTGAGGCAAGCAGTGGCGGTTTAGCGTCCCGCGCGAACCCCAAAAGCAATTTCGGCTTTGTCACCGATACGAATAGAATGTTCCTGGAACCAACCTTGGCGTACCTCGAGACCAAACATTGCTGGAGCTGCACTCGGGTAGGAATCCGTGACTAGAGGCTCCATTGCAATGATGTCGACGATTACGTAGGAAGGATCCATATATGCGATATCCAATGCGACGTAGGTATTCGCCATCCAAAATGAGCGAACCTGGCTATCGGTGAACACGAAAAGCATGCCGGTACCATCAGGTACCTCGTCCCGATACATAAGGCCCTGAGAACGCTCTTCCGCAGTGGCGGCCACTTCCGCGACGACTGTGTCATTGCCGAATATCACCCAGGCATGGCCTGCTGGAGGTTGAGACTCAGAGTCTGTTGTCACTCGAGCCGACCTGACCTCAATCCGGCCAAACGCCTCACCTTCAGCTGTGCTGCAGCTTGATGCGATCAGTAGGACAGCCAGCACCAAGAATGAAAGCTGATACAAACGTCGGGTTATGTGCGGATTGAAGTTGTTGGATTCCCTCACGAGCAGGCTCCCGTTTGTTTACTTACCCTCTTAGTTTAACCAGCTATCGTCGGTTTTCAGAAGGGTCCAGCCACCCGGACGCCGGAGGGTCAAGTATGTTAGATCCAGAGTTACTCGAGATTCTTGTCTGTCCTGAAACCAAACAGCCGATTCGGTTGGCTGATCCCGTAGTTCTCCAGAAGCTCAATGCGGCGATTGCCGAGGGTTCCGTAAGCAACAAAGGCGGCGAGCCCGTCTCAGAAAGAATTGAGGAAGGCTTGATCCGTGAGGATAACAGTTACTTGTATCCTGTACGCGACGACATTCCCATCATGTTGATCGACTCAGCGATTCCTCTCAGCATGGATACGGCGTCGGACTGATGTCATCAGGGTCGAGGAAGGCGCGCTACGCGCTGCCTCTTCTGATCTGGAGCCTTACTGGATGTTGGACACCCTCGCCAAGCCTTAGCCGTGGCGAAGCACTGTTTGATACGTGCAGACTCTGTCACGGATCTGATGGTTTGGGTAATCCAGGGCTTCAAGCACCCGCGATTGCTGGCCTTCCACAATGGTATATCGAGGGGCAGCTGGAAAAATTCCAAACGGGTATAAGAGGGGCTCATTCTGAGGATGCCCCAGGTATGCTCATGCGTCCATCCGCGGTAGCACTACGTCAGGAGGGTGATATTGAAGCAGTGGCTGAGCACGTGGCCTCACTATCTCCGGATAGGGAAGTAATCGTGGTTCTAGAAGGACAGGTAGAAGCAGGCGCCGTAACCTATACCGGTGTCTGTAGCGCCTGTCACGGCCCGGATGCTACCGGTAACGAAGTTTTAGGCGCACCCCCGCTCGTGCTTGTAGATGCTTGGTATATGCTTGCGCAGTTGCGGAACTTTAAGATGGGAATTCGTGGTAGTCACCCGAGAGACACTTGGGGTATGACCATGAGAATCAATGCCGAGGCGCTGTCGGATGATGATATGAAGGATGTTATCACCTATATCACTACGCTACGCTGATAAGGTCCAGATGTCTTGACGTAGGATCTCAGGAGATATTGCGTCGCTTATTCCGCAGAAAGTCCATCATGATGGACTGACCTAGGGTCATTGTGTTTGTGAAGTATGCCTTCCCTCGTGCGATTTCTGAGACTTTTTGGACGAACTGGACCAGGTAGGGGTCGTTTGCAAGCATGAACGTATTGATCAGAATTCCAGCCTTTCTGCATGCGGTTACTTCTTGGAATGTCCTCTTCAATATGTTCGGGTCGAGCGCTCCGGAGTTCGTATAAACTCTTCCGTCGGGCAAAGTCATCGCACTTGGTTTGCCGTCAGTAATCATGATGATTTGACGCATATCTTTCTTTTGGCCCAAGAGCAGGCGGCGCGACATCTCGAAGCCCTCCGCCGTATTCGTGTGGAAGGGGCCAACCTGGGCTTTGGAAAGCTGGGAGAGCGGGATTTCTTGTGCCCTATCCCCGAACGTGATTACACGTAGTGAATCTCCTGGGAACTGAGCACGGATCATATGGGACATAGCTAGGGCGACCCGCTTCGCAGGAGTGAAGCGGTCTTCACCGTACAGGATCATCGAATGCGAGACGTCGAGCATCAAAACCGTGGCGCATGATGAACGGTATTCAGCTTGGTGGACCATCAAGTCCCCATACTTGAGCTCCAGAGGGATAGAGAGGCCTTCACGTTCAATGGCCTTCTTGAGAGTTGCTGGGATATCTAGGTTGAGTGTATCTCCAAACTCGTAGGGCTTTGAGGCCGCTTCCGCTTCTATGCCTGTCGCAAGATGCGGCGTGTCGTGCGCACCCGCGCTCGCTTTACCAATCGCTGACATCAAGCCCTTTAGTGCACTGTGCCCGAGAAAGTCCATTCCTTTTTGTGTGAGATTGAACTGCATCTGCTGAGCGGCCTGCTTCGCTTCGTCAATCTTACCATGTCCAGTGACATCGTAGGTCGCACCCGGTAACTGAGTGTTACCCGTCTCGAGGTTGATGTAACCTGCTTCGGCCATCCTCTGGATGAGGTCATCTAACATCTGGGCGATCTGCTGTTGTACACTTTGATCACCCTCCCCCTCACCACGGAGTTCTTCGAGCATATCCTGCGTGAGTTGCCCACTTTCTATCAGCGCCTTCAGGAGGGCATGCTTGAGCGAGTCTGTACTATTGGGATCCTCTGTGCCGGACCAACCCCAATAGGGGTGGTAGTGTGCTCCGCCCGCGAATCCTCCATCCATTAAGAAGTCGGAGAGCATTTCCAGAAGAGATTCTAGGTTCAGGGCATCGAGCCATCGGCCCTTGTACTTAGAGTAGGTTGTGAAACGCATGACACCATGCTAGGGCTAGAGATACTTTGCCGCCATGAAGCAGCCTACAAACACCAGCTCATCTGGACCATCACCCGACCAACTGGGTGATTTTCGTAGCTCTCTCCTTCAATACTATGATCGTTTCCGCCGAGACCTTCCCTGGCGCGGAGAGACGGATCCGTACCGTATTCTGGTCTCGGAAATCATGCTGCAACAGACGAGAGTGGAAACGGTACTCCGGTATTACGAATCTTGGCTGAAGCGGTTCCCAACCCTAGGGGCACTTGCTTCAGCTAACTCTAGAGAGGTGCTCAAGGCGTGGGAAGGGTTGGGCTACTATAGGCGCGCGAGGAATTTGCACAGCGCGGCGCGGCGTATTCGAGAGCTACCAGGTGGGCACTTCCCGACTTCTTATAGGGATCTCAGGCAACTTCCAGGAGTCGGGCAGTACACAGCAGGGGCCGTTGCCAGTATTGGGTTTGGGGAGATTGTTCCAGCAGTGGATGGCAATGTGCGACGGGTTCTCGCCCGACTCTTTGATAAGCGTGAGCCTAGGGCTCGCTGGCTGAATCGCACTGCCGCCGAGCTAGTTGATAAGGATCGTCCAGGGGACTGGAACCAGGCTTTGATGGAACTGGGCGCAATGATTTGTTCACCAAAGAATCCTCGATGTGAGGACTGCCCGGTACAACTCTGGTGCACTGCACACGAGCAGGGTACACAGGCCCTGTCTCCTGCTGGAGTACGGAGAGTGCCTGCACGGGAGATCTCTTTCTTACTGGTCATACTCCAGACAGAAGAAGGCGAGGTCATGCTTGTACAGCGGCCCCCCGAAGGACTTCTCGCTGGTATGTGGGCTTTCCCTGAACAGGAACTGGCCAAGCCTTTGGACTGTCCAGCCACATCTAGAGATAGGGCGATTGAGCTTGCGATGTCGCTTGGGGCTGAGGTGGTGGGGGTTGCTTCAGCTTTGGCAGAAGTTCAACACCGCTTCACACATCTCCAGGCCAGATATCGACCCTGGGTTGTGCCCGTGGCGAAGCTGCTCAACGGAGAGGGAAATGTGTGGATGACACCTGGTGAGCCAGTAGATTTTCCGATCCCTGTTGCTCAGCACAAAGTTCTGGATGCACTAGCCGAATGTGGAGCAACTCCAGGCAGCTCAGAGTCACACGCAGGCAATCCCAGTTGAATTAAATAGTTACGTCGCCTGGCTCGTCGAAGCCTTGATAGTCCTCTTCGGTCTTCGGGCTCTGGTATGGTGTGCGAGTATATCCGGCTGAGCTTCGAGCGATACGCTTCTGTGACACAAGCGCCTCGAGCACGAGTTCACAGGCAGCTGATCTGACACCATTCCCTGCTGACACCTTAGCCAGTCCTACATTCTGGATTAATTCAATAAGGCCAGGAACAGTTTCATACCCTTGAACGCAAGCTGATGCAGAGGCGTCCTCACCCACCTGCAGGGCACCTCCTGTCTCGAAATACTCTATGATTTCTTCGACATCGGCACCGCCTGCCCTGATGTCAAAAGTGAGGGAGGAACTTTGCTGAATGAGTTCACGGGCAATCTTGTCAGCCCCATGGAGTTCGCCCTCGTACTCGAGTTCCATCTTTCCAGTGATTGCAGGGAGAGCAGCGTATAGGTCAGCGATGCGAGGAACCGTGATATCCTCACCGTGCCGCAGAGCGCGGCGCTCCGCGTTCGATACGATGGTCTCCATAATTGTTATTGGCATGCGTTGGCTGACACCCGAGCGCTGATCAATCCGTCGGTCATCACGAGCTAGAAACGCGATCCGTTCGACAGTTTCTTCAACAAAATCAGGGATTTCAACGCACATGCCGTCACGGGCTACCCAAGCTTCTTGGCGGGTAATATCGATTCCGGTTTCAATCTCGTCTGGATAATGCGTAAGGATCTCCGCGCCGATTCGATCTTTCAAAGGAGTGATAATTTTACCGCGGGCCGTGTAATCTTCGGGGTTCGCAGTAAAGACCATAAGTACATCTAGAGGCATCCGAATCGGGTACCCTTTAACTTGCACATCCCCCTCTTCCAGCAGATTAAAGAGGCCTACCTGAATTTTCCCCGCGAGATCAGGAAGTTCGTTAATTGCAAAAATTCCCCGGTTGGCCCGTGGGAGTAAACCGTAGTGGATGGTCATCTCATCTGCGAGGATGTGTCCACCGCGTGCAGCTTTGATTGGATCAACATCACCTAACATGTCAGCGATTGTCACATCTGGCGTTGCGAGCTTCTCCACATATCTACTGCCCCGCTGGACCCACGCCACTGGCGATGTGTCACCATCCTCCTCGATAAGTTGGCGACCATACTTTGAAATTGGAGCGAGTGGATCATCGTTTATCTCGCTTCCAGCCAAGACGGGTACTTCTTCATCCAAAAGCGCCACGAGCTGACGCAGAATACGGCTTTTCGCCTGGCCACGGAGTCCGAGGAGAATGAAATCGTGCCGTGCGAGAATCGCATTCACGATTCTGGGGATGACGGTATCCGCATAACCTCTTATTTCTGGGAAAAGCGTTTCGTTCTTATCTAATTTCTTAAGTAGATTCTCACGCATCTCCTGCTTAACTGAGCGTGTCTTGTAGCCTTGTGACTTTAGCTCACCAAGCGTGGACGGGCGTTGCTCGCTCATCCTTATAGAACTCCTGACCTTCGCGGTCTGTAATTGATGAATTGGTTAGCGATCCGCAGATAGGGTAGAGCACGGTGCGCAAGTTGGCGATCTTATAAGGTTGACATGGTACACGCATCTGGACACCCAGGTCCGGGTGGTTCGTTTCTAATCACTGCACCCTGTAATACCGGAGTGAAGATGCCGACAGACCCTCACCATGTAAGCGCTTCTGTCAGATTACTTGATGTACAGCCGACTCTCCCGAGTGAGCGCTTTCTGGTCGCTGAACCACCGGACTCGGAGGCGGTGCCGATGGATGTGGTCTTTGTGGGTGGAGGACCAGCTGGTCTTGCAGGGGCTATAGAGCTGGCTCGGCTCGTTCAGCGTGATCGTGAAACTGGTGGCACCCTCGGTGAACTCGAGATAGGTGTCCTGGAGAAGGCGAGCCAGCTTGGCGAGCACAATCTCTCCGGCGCGGTTGTGAATCCGAGTGCTTTTCATGAACTATTTCCTGAGCTCTCAATTGATGAGTTTCCGCTGCGTCATCCTGTTGGTAAAGAGTCTGTATATCTGCTTAAGCAATCAGCCTCTATCCCGGTTCCAGTACCGCCCACTATGAAGAACCACGGGAACTATCTAGCCTCTATCTGTGAGATTGTCCGTTGGCTTGGAGCTAAGGCTGAGGAGTATGGTGTCAATGTATTCCCAGGGTTTCCGGTTGATTCTCTGCTCACCGATGGGGGTAGGGTCGTTGGGGTTCGCACGACTCCCGCTGGATTGGGACGAGATGGGAAATCTGGTGGTCCTGATGCAATGCCAGCTATGGATCTAAGTGCAAAGGTTACCGTTCTGGCAGAGGGGACACGGGGCCCGCTTTCGCAGGCCTGGCTCAGGTGGCAGGGTATTACATCGGAGAACCCACAGATTTTCGCACTTGGTGTGAAGGAGCTGTGGAAGGTCAAAACCCCACTCGATCGTGTGGTGCATACGATGGGATGGCCTTTATCTACCAAGACGTTCGGGGGCAGCTTCATGTATCCCCTGGCGGATGATCTCATCGCTCTTGGGCTTGTTGTAGGTCTCGATTATCCAGATGCGCGCTTTGATGTGCATGAAGCGCTTCAGCAAATGAAGATGCACCCTCTTTTTCAGCGCTATCTTTTGGGTGGTGAAATGATGGAATGGGGTGCCAAGACAATTCCGGAGGGAGGGTATTACTCAGTGCCTTCCAGGCGTCATGGAGATGGCTTGTGCATTGTGGGAGACTCTGCCGGGTACGTTGAGGTGTCCTCGCTCAAGGGCATCCACTATGCCATGCACTCGGGGATCCTGGCTGCTCGGCAAATCTTCAAGGCCCTTCAGCTGGGTGATACATCAGAAGCAGCTCTCTCTGGTTACTCATCCGCAGTCGATTCTAGCGTAATCATGAGAGACCTGAGGAAGCGTCGTAATATGAGACTTGCGTTCAAGGACGGGCTGTTTGTTGGAGGATTGAGGGCCGCCCTGATGACGCTGACAGGAGGGGCCATTCCGAGTGGCAAGATTACGATTGAGGAAGACGCAGCGAAGATCCGTTGGCTTGGAGAGGTGCAGGAGCAATTCAGGCCTGATGGGGATCTGACATTTTCAAAGGCTGATGCGGTGTACAAGTCTGGGAATCAAACCCGTGATGACATTCCACAGCATCTCATCGTTGGGGAGGACATCCCTCCTGAGGTGGCAGAGATGCTCGTACATATGTGTCCGGCGGGAGTATACGAGCGTGACGGGACAGACCTAGTTGTCAACGCTCCCAATTGTATTGACTGTAAGGCAACGGATGTAGTCGGCCCACGGTGGACACCCCGAGAGGGTGGTAGCGGTCCAGCTTATCGACAGATGTAACTAACTGGACTGGCTTCTCGGTCAGCGTCCAACATTTTCCGGTTCGATGACCCCGTCAGTTGGAAAACTAATGCTTCCTCCAAGCTGCCGGGTTAGCGGAGCAGTATCTACATAGTCAGCTGCCCGCATGATGCGCCCACCCTCTAACTCGATGATGGTTGCACCATTGAGTACGACCTCGCGACCAGTCACGAATGGAACTTGATCGCCCATGGGCCGATTCTGGACAGCGGAAAAAACCCATTCCCCCACAGCCATGGTAGGACCAGTGTTTATACGACCCATGTTCATATAGATATCGTCGCCCCACTCATGTGTGCTGGTTAAGTATCCAACAATCTCTAGGATTCCCTGGTAGGTAAGCTGATTAGCGAAGTCATCGTATGTTGCTTCCGGCCAAAAAAGATCAGAAATCAGGGCGGTGTCCGCACGTTCAACTGCAGTTGCCAACATCAAGATCTTGAGTTCAGACTCAGGTGCAGTGGTCGAGCTAGTGGAGGTTCCGGACGGCCCGCACGCGGTGACCACCACCACTGATAGCGACACTATGCGCATGATTATTTGTTTCCCGATACTAGTTGTTTGGAGTACGTCGGGTGATGCCTTGATCACACTTCCTACTACAAGCCACTTAGGTGACCAAGATCTTTTCAAGATTCCTCCTCACCAACCTGTAAGCGGACACCCTTTTCAGTGAGAACTAACTTGGGCATCAGCGTTGGAATAGATACGTCTCCTATTCCTCGAAGGGCATCTCCGACAGTTGTATAATCGGCAAGCCGTTGGAGTGTGTCTATCGTAGGAAAGATCATAGGCAGGGTCCCTCCCTGGTTGCGCGCCAAAGCTTCTTTCGGGCTGAGCCAGCGTGCCTCCGTCATCTCTCGTGGATCAAAGATCGGTTCCGCATCTGTTTGAACACGTGCCGCAAAGAAACGTGTATCGAAGCGGCGGGGTTCTCGTTCTGGTGTGATCCAATGCGCGAGGTATTCGATAGAGGATCCGTCGATACGACAGGACAAGTGTTTCAAAGCCTCATTGAAAGATACTGACCCCTCCATTAGACCATTTCTTAGAACTTCAACCTCGACACTTGCCGCTGCGGTAGGTGGAGCCTGAGCATTAGGTCCAACACCCACAAGAATCCCGGTCTCCTCAAACGCCTCACGCAACGCAGCGATATAATACGCAATAGCTGGGGGGCTAGTACCTACAAGGCCGAGACGGGTTGCGGCAGTTTCAGTTGTCAGCCCGTCGACGCTTGCGAGTGTCTGTTTTGTCCAGTCAGCTGGATCAACCCGCCCGCCTGGGAATACATAAGCGCCGGGTACAAAACTGGCGTTACGGTCTCGCTTCAACAGCAGAACTTCCATCCGGGACGGCGAGTCCCTTAATAGAGCAATTGTTGCCGCTGGCTTTGCCGGCACGGGCGGATGGGAAGGGTGTTTGAGACTCTTCATGAATCTTTCGGGTAGATTCTCGAAAGGGATTAGGAAGCCTGAGTCGGTCATTGGTATTCCAACTGAGCTAGCTCAATGTCGAATATAAAAAGCCTCTCTACTACTCTGCTTATTCTTAGGATAACGCAGAACTGGTGGCGCGATAAGGAAGAATATGTCAAGCTAATCACCGCTACTTCAGTGAAAAAGTGGCACGGTGAAAACGAGCGTGACTGTCACAATGGCAGGTTTTCCTGCGTTCTGGGCACAGAAATGACTCTGATTTCTGGCAAGAAACATGCAATGACGTAGATGGGCTACCGAGAACAGCGACCCACCATCGATTCCGGAGATAATTAGGTGACCGAGAAACAGCCGTCCGCATCAACAGATGAGAACGGAAACAGAGAGGACGTCATGAGCGAGCGATTCACACTCCCAGTACTTCCACTGCGAGATACAGTAGTGTATCCCGGTGTGGCAGTGCCTATCTCAGCCGGTCGACCTGGAACTGTTGAAGCGGTTCAGGAGGCGTTGGATGGTGATCGTCGCATGTTTGCTGTAGCGCAGAGAGACAACGTCGATGACCCACTTCCGGAATATCTCTATAGCGTAGGAACTGTGGTCCGGATCATCCAGACACACAGGATGCGCGGAGGTATGCAGCTTCTGGTGCAAGGTGAGGGTAGAGCCCAGGCTCTGTCATATCATGATGAGGGACAGGCAATGCTGCACGCCGTATTGCTCGAGATGGACAGACAGGAGCCTCAAAACCCGAGTGACCCAGCATTTCAGGCTCTAGACCGGGAGTTACGAGACCGGGCGGCAGAACTAGGTACTCGTAGAGGAGTGCCTGCCGAAGCACTAAACCAACTCATTCAGGGTGTCGATGAATCCGGGCCCTTTGCGGACCTCGTTGCTTTCTACCTTGAACTTGATACTCCTGATAAACAAAAACTCCTGGAGACTCTAGCAGACGAAGAGCGAATGCGTGCCTGTCTCGTCGCGGTGGAGCGCGAGCTTGCACGGATTTCTGCGCAGGAGGAGATCCAGGCGCAGGTCCAGACTGAGTTAGGTGCACGGCAGAGAGAGATGCTGCTCAGGGAGCAGCTTAAGGCAATTCAAAAAGAGCTTGGAGACGAAGAGGAACGCGACGATATCGAAGAGATGCGGGACCGAATTGAGGAACTCGAACTCACTGAGGATCAGAGGCTAGAGATCAATCGGGAGCTACGCAGACTGGAGCGAACAAGCCCACAATCAGCAGAATATCAAGTGATCCGAACATTCCTTGAATGGATCACAGAACTACCCTGGAACGAGCGAACGGAAGAGAAGATTGATCTAGAAAAAGCCGAAACGATACTGGAAGAAGACCACTATGGGCTCGAAGACATCAAAGACCGAATCTTAGAGTTCTTGGCAGTTCGCAAACTTCAGCTTGATCGAATGAGCGAAGAAGAGGCTGAACATGAGACTGAAACTGACGAGGAGATGTCTGGGTCTGAGTCAGAAAATGAGGAAAGTGAATTAGCACCCGAAGAGGCTTTGTCCGGTCGTGGTCCGATTCTTCTCTTCGTTGGACCTCCAGGTGTCGGTAAGACATCAATTGCGCAATCGATCGCCAGGTCCCTGGGGAGAAACTACGTTCGGATTTCTTTGGGTGGTGCACGTGATGAAGCCGATATCAGAGGTCATCGACGGACCTACGTTGGGGCGATGCCGGGGCGAATCGTCCAAGGCATGCGCCAGGCTAAAACGAAAAATCCGGTCTTCCTGCTTGATGAAGTTGATAAACTAGGCGTCTCATTTCAGGGGGATCCGAGTTCGGCGCTTCTAGAAGTACTCGACCCAGCACAGAATTCGACGTTTGTGGACCACTACCTTGGCATACCGTTTGACTTATCTGAAGTGCTGTTCATCGCTACCGCGAACTATCTAGATCGGATACCCGGCCCGCTTCTCGATAGGATGGAAAGGGTGGATTTCTCCGGATATACAGAGGCGGAGAAGCTTGAGATCGGGAAACGTTACCTCCTTCCGCGACAGTTGAAGGAGAATGGGCTTCACGAGCAAGAGCTTGAAATGGGGGATGATGCTCTTCTCGCCATTATTCAGAAATACACGCGTGAGGCAGGGGTTCGGCAGCTTGAACGTGAGGTTGGGAAGTTTGCTCGCAAGGTCGCTAGAAGAATTGCAGCCGATAAGATCGACGAACTCCAAGCCACAGAGGTGGACGTTCGCGAGTTGCTCGGTCGCCCAAGGGTACATCCGGAGCAAATGGCTGCAGAAGACACCGTTGGTGTAGCGACGGGAATGTTTTACACCCCTATGGGTGGTGACATCATGTTTGTCGAAGCGAGCGTCATGCCCGGCGAAAGCAGCTTAGTGCTCACTGGGCAACTCGGCGATGTGATGAAGGAGTCCGGTCGTGCAGCCCTTTCTTACGCAAAAGCACATTGGAAAGAATTAGGAATAGCAGAAGACTCGCTGCAAGGGAAAGAGGTCCACATTCATGTGCCCGCTGGAGCGGTACCTAAGGATGGCCCCTCCGCTGGTATCACAATGGCGACGGCGCTGATTTCAGCGGTATCCGGGAAGAAGATTCGGAGTGATCTGGCGATGACGGGTGAATTGACTCTAACTGGTCGCGTTCTTCCGATCGGGGGAGTGAAGGAAAAGGTATTGGGCGCGGTGCGCGCTGGAATCAACCAAATCATCGTGCCGATAGAGAATGAAGCTGATCTTGAGGATATCCCAGAGGATCTGCGCAGTTCACTAACCTTCCATTTTGCATCAACCTTGGATGATGTTGTGAAGATTGCCCTTACCGAACGGAAGAAGCGGAAGAGAAAAAGGGCACCAGCCAAGAGGAGGCGGTCAGTAAAAGCTTCAACCGCTACGGCTTAGACATGGAGTTTTTGACAAGCCACTCTGAATTACTCGATGCGGATTGTCCCAGGTTGTCCTGGAACGACCTTCCCGATCACGAATGCTGAAGGGATCTCACCTTTCAAGCCTGTGAGAAGCGCAGTCAAACGATCTGGCGGTACGCACATTAATAGGCCGCCAGAGGTTTGGGCGTCGACCATAAGGGTACGACTGACCTCATCAATGGAGTCAGCAAAGTCGAGGTCTGGGGCCAGGTCATCAAGATTTCTGCGTGTACCTCCGGGGATATGACCAGCTTCAGCGAGTTCCCGCGCACCGGGGAGGATGGGTATGCTGGCGGCCTGCAGGGTGGCTGAGGTAGCTGATGCGCTCATCATCCCTCTGAGATGGCCGAGCAATCCGAAACCTGTGATATCTGTAGCTGCTTTGACTCCAACAGAGACCATCGTTTCTGCTGCACTCTGGTTTAATGTGGTCATCACCTGAACGGCTGTGGCGATCACGTCCTCGTCAGCCTCACCCTTCTTTAGAGCGGTAGCGATCACACCTGACCCAAGTGGTTTCGTGAGGACTAACGCATCCCCTACCTGAGCTCCTGAATTTGTCACCATCCTGTCTGGATGGACTTCACCAATAGCGACAAGTCCGTATTTGGGTTCCTTATCGTCAATCGAATGACCACCTAATGTTGGTATGCCTAGTGCTCGGGTCACGTCGCTTCCACCCCTCAGGATCTCGTCGAGAATCCCGTCCCCTAAAAGTGTGCGGGGGAACCCTACCAGATTCAGCACAAATAAGGGGCGTGCTCCCATAGCGTATATGTCTGAGAGCGCGTTAGTTGCGCTTATGCGGCCGAAGTCGTAGGGGTCGTCAACAATGGGTGTGAAGAAATCCGCGGTTACAACCAGTGCCCGGTCGTCGGCGATACGGTACACGGCCGCATCATCCCCCGTCGTATGACCCACGAGGGCATTTGGATCTTCTACCGGTAGGACATGACGCAGTACCTGCGTCAGTTCGGTCATCCCGAGCTTACAAGCTCAACCGGCACCATGACTGAGCTGAGACAGCCGGATCTGCGGTCTTTGGTCACGCGGCTCATTTGTCATTGTTCCCCCTGGTTGGGGCGCATGGGTAATGGAGCATGTAATGAAGATGCGCGGTGTGCAAATCCCTTCTGTTAAACACGCCCTGCATCAGTGATGCTAAAGCGTAGTGCAAGGTGTGGGGTATAATCCACCCCTGACGCTACTGGTCGCTTCAAGTGAATAACTTTATTCCCATAAAGTGTCTGCTTTCTATAGTTTCAACTTGCTTCCTGTCACTCGAGGAAGCTGATACGCGCCTCACCGCCCTTTGGTTAGCAGAACGGAAGAGGGATAATCCAAGCCGTTGGAAGTGTATGGAAGCAGATCTCTCGCCGGGACACTTTTCTTAGTGGCGTGGTGTCGATTAACTCATAAAATCCGGATTAGCTTTTGAGTATGGAAAAGCCCAGCCCACTCTCCAATATAATGATCGCGTCAGGTGGTGTTGCTACCGAGTATCAGGGTCGGCCGGTGATCCGGCATTTTGGTGATCCGGCAGCTGAGTATAGAGCGGCAACCGAAGAAGTGGCTGTTTTTGATCGGAGCCATCGGGGCAGGCTTGTCATCACAGGCCAAGCAGCCGGTCGCATGCTTGAGGGGATACTAACGGGCCGTATACCTGACCCTCCGTCTCATGTCACGGATGGGGTGCTCGGTGGCTTGGGCACGTACCACGGAGTACTCACCAGTAAAGGCAAGATGATTACCGATCTTTGGACGATTCTTACCGGTTCTGAGGATGAGGCTGGCATCTTACTAGATATCCCAGTAGCGGGAGTTACCGGGCTAACGGAAAACTTGAAAAAATTCCTTCCGCCACGCTTTGCTATTGCCGAGGATGTTTCAGGTGCTGTAGGGATGGTTACTGTCGTCGGCCCTGCCGCTGCTGAGATATTATCCCGCTTGGCGCTTGGCGCTTGTGTGCAGGCAGGCGAATTGGCTCGATTGCCGGAGGGTGCTTGGCGCTTATTAGGTACGGATCTAATGGATGGCCTCTTAGTCATGAAAACTGAAGATGTGTGGCCGGAGGCGTATTCTGTTATCGGGGCCACTGAAGTACTACGGGAGTTCTGGAAAACACTTGTAAGTGATGGTGCGGCTCCGGCGGGCCTGGGTGTCTGGTCTACCCTTCGCGTCGAAGCTGGTCGGCCAGTATTTGGCACGGATATGGATGAGCAAACGATCCCGATAGAGGCCGGAATCCATAAGCGGTCAATCGACTACGAGAAAGGGTGCTTCACTGGCCAGGAAGTGATCATCCGTATCCGCGATCGCGGGCATGTAAATAAGAGCCTCAAGATGCTTAGGTTCGGTGATGTGCCCACACCCCGGAGTGGTACTGAACTCCATGATGAAGACTCCGATAAGGTAGTCGGCTTTATCACCTCGGCTGTTCAATCACCCAAGTTTGGTGAGGTCATTGGACTTGCCTATGTCCGGAGAGGCTGTGAAGTCGTAACACTCCACGGTCAGGGTGTGACGGTTCCGCAGGAGTAGCATTGTCGGGTCCACGGACACCGCATACGGATGCGCACCCACCTCTCTCTTTTTTCGGGTTAGTAGATCTGGGCAGGCTTCTTGAGTTTGACGTATGGAGCGCTCGATTCAACTTTCAGCGGCCCACATAGCGGGACTCATGGCAAGGAATAGATCATGTCCAGTTTAAGCCTCCTTAGAATTGCACTCGTTTTAGGCTTCACACCCTGGTTAACACCCCTGGAGGTGTCAGCACAGGCTGAGAATCAGGAAGTGATAAATAGCTCAGATGACCCGGTTCTAAGAACTTTCCATTGGCGCTCAATTGGTCCCGTCGGACAAGGTGGTCGTGTTGACGATCTGGCCGTTGATCACAGCAACCCACATAGGTATTTCGTGGGTTTTGCGACTGCCGGTCTTTGGAGGACCGTCAACAATGGCACAACTTTTGAGCCGGTCTTCGACACTTATGCAACTCATTCGGTCGGGTCGGTAGCGATAGCGCCGTCCGATCCTAACGTCGTATACGTTGGGACCGGCGAGGCTAATAACCGTCAAAGTTCTTCGTTTGGGGCAGGAGTCTACAAGTCGACCGATGGTGGAGATTCCTTCACTTATGTCGGCCTCCGGGAGACTCAGTCAATCGCCAGGGTAGTTGTGCACCCTAACGACGCCAACACCGTTTGGCTTGCAGCGACTGGCCATCTGTTCGGGCCAAACCCGGAACGGGGGGTATACAAATCAACCGACGGTGGTGGCAGCTGGGATCTTGTCCTGAGTATTGACGAAAATACTGGTGCAACGGATTTGATTATTGATCCGTCCAATCCCGAAAAGCTTTTCGCTGCGATGTACCAACGACGGAGAAGTGGATGTTGCTTCGTAGGTGGTGGCCCGGGAAGTGGAATGTGGACATCCACCGATGGAGGGGATAATTGGGAGCGCCTTCAGGGCAACGGGCTTCCCAGTGGCACAATGGGACGAGTCGCTCTCGCCACGACACCAGCGGACCCGAGTGTGATTTACGCGCAGATCGAGGTCGTAGCAGACCAGGTAAGCCCACTAACCGACCAGGAACGCGAAGCCTGGCAGGCTCTAGCTGAGGACGGGGAGCCTCCGGATGATCAGCAGTGGTCTGGTATTTGGCGTTCGACGGACGGAGGAGCAACCTGGGGGTTCCGCAGCAATGAGAATGGGCGCCCCATGTATTTCAGTCAGATCCGGGTCTCCACCGAGGATCCAAACCTTGTCTATACCGTGGATCAACAGGTAGCCAAGTCACGTGATGGAGGACAAACGTGGGAAACCCTGAGTGGTTTTGGACACGTTGACCAGCATGCAATGTGGATTAACCCAGAGAACCATAACCACATGCTGATCGGGAATGATGGGGGAGTTGATGTGACGTACGATCAGGGAGAAACATGGGAGTCCCACCGCAGCTGGGCAGTTGGTCAGCCATACCATGCTTCGGTGAGCATGGATCGTCCCTACCGGGTTTGTACCGGGTTACAAGATAATGGGACGTGGTGCGGTCCGAGTGCGGTACGTGAAGGAGATATCCTCTCCCAGGATTGGTTCGGAGCTGGAGGTGGTGATGGCTTCTATACTCAACAGGATCCGACGGACTCGAACATCATCTACTCTGAATCTCAGAACGGGAATGTGAACCGGTACAACCTGTATACGGGTGAGCAGCAGAGTATTCGGCCGCGCGGCCAAGGGGGTGGTGGACGAGGTGGACGAGGTGGTGGGGGTGGTGGAGGTACGAGCAACATTGTTCCGGAGCCTGAGGCAG
>CESC01045000.1_pt1 | contig 21137 bp, 19 predicted proteins | sample 531131 | NCBI WGS metagenome assembly CESC01 (sample SAMEA2621295, study PRJEB7988) | marine metagenome | biome: marine biome (ENVO:00000447); feature: mesopelagic zone (ENVO:00000213); material: "saline water (ENVO:00002010), including plankton (ENVO:xxxxxxxx)" | depth 800 m
AGCCCTATGCTCGCGGCGTAGACCAGCGCCAAAACTGGGATGCACAGAAGAGCAGAAATCGTCTCCTGGAGCTGACCGCCGAGAATCGGCCCACCGAAATCAGCAATCAAAACCGGCTGTCCGAGTTGGCGATTCAGAAAGGCGAGCAGGGCATCACGCTGGGCGAGCAAGAGATCGATACCGGCGCGCTTTCGGGGGAAATTGGAAATGCGCGAGTGTTTGTGGGGGCTCTGGGTCAGGATTTTGAGCAGCTCGATCCGGCTACTCAGCAGCGACAGTGGTCTGCGGCGCGCCAGCAGCTCATCGGTATTGACCCGAGCAATGAGGATATGCCGGAGCAATTCGATCCCAGCGCTTATCGAATGGTTCGTGGCCTTGCGAACCTGGGCAATCAGGGCAACACCAACGTCCAGTCCACCTTCCGCACTGATGATGGCCGCCTTGGCTATGTGACCCGCGACGGGCGCACGGTGGTGACCGACCAGAAAGTGGAGGGCAAGTTCCAGGCCCGTGATTACGGCGACCGCCCCTATGTGTTCAATCCACGCTCCGGCACGTTTGAACGTGTTGTCGGTCCAGCTGGAGATGCCGCTGTCTCCGATGCGGATCGAAGCCGATATGCTGATGCAGAGGCAGACATTTACGCCGCTCGCAAGTCGGCCGAGGCTGTCGCGGGCGTCCGCAGTGAGCAGGAGCAGAGGGAGCAGTCAGAGCAGGCCGGCAACACGCTCAGCATGCTGGATGAAATGGAGGCCATTGCAACTTCCGACGAAGGGTATTACACGGGCAACCTGATGGACCGGGGCGTAGCCGCCATGCGAATGGCCGGCATCAACCTCAACGATGAGCGAGCCGCCAACACGATCGCGCTAAAGCAGTACGCCACCCGCCTGAAGTTCGCCGCCAAGCCGCCCGGCCTGGGGCAGACGACCGATGCGGAATGGCGCATTATTCGCGATGCAATCCCGGACCCTGCCACGGCCTCAGCCGAAGAGCTGCTGGCTGGCGTGAGGACCATGCGGCGGATGATCCAGATCAAATCGGGCAGGCAGCCTCAATCCGAGGCCCGCTCGCAAGACGATCAGCCCGCCGGTCAGCCCCGCATGCGCTACAACCCTGAAACCGGCGAACTGGAGCCCGTACGATGATCGTGGAGCACCCGACCCTCGGTGAGCTGGAGTTCCCGGACGGCACTCCGCCGGAGACTATCAAGAGCGCCATCCGCAAGGCGGAGCAGGGCACGCAAGGCTCGCCGCCGCAGTCGGCAGGGGGCGCGGGACAGGACCGCTTCCCTGGAATGCTGGAGCCGGGGAACATCGATTTGAACAATCGCCCCGTCGTCGAAAACCCGGATGGCACGATCAGCACCGTTCGATCTATGTCGATCGGCATGGACGGCAGGGAGTATCTGATCCCAACTGTGAGTGACGACGGCCGCATCATGTCTGAGGAAGAGGCGATCCGGCAGTTTCAGCAGACCGGACGAAATCTTGGCGTGTTTGATAGCCCGGACGCCGCGACTCGTTATGCCGAGTCGCTGCACAACGATCAGGCGAAGCAGTATGGCGCCCCTGATCAGCCAGCCCCGGCGCAAGCAGACACCAACCTGACGGGGCGGCCGCTGAGCTATTCAGAGGCCCAGCCGCCCATTGAGGGCCTTGGGGACATCCTGCCCCGGGTGGGCACCGCCGCCAAGCTGGCTATTCAGGAAGCCACCAGCTTCGACGAAGAGCGGATGATGAACGCCCTGCGCGAGTCGTATCCGGGCGTGAAGTTCGAGCGCGACGCCGAGGGCCGGGCCATTGCTGATTTCACCGAGATTGGTGGTCAGCGCGGGTACCTCAATGTGCCAGGTGCCGATATGCGCGACGTGGCTCAGGCCGGCATGGCTGCTGTGCAGTATGGTCCGGCGGGCCGCATCGCCGGCGCCGGCAAGTCCCTGGTCGGACAGGCGTTCCGTGGCGCCGGCGCGTCAGCCGCCACCGAGGCGGCGCGAGACGTGACCTCGCAGGCGGCCGGCGGGACGGAAGAGGTTTCCGCTGGCAACCTGGACGGCTGGAACATTTCCGCCGCCGGCGGCATGGGGGCGGTCGCCCCTTACGCGGCCCGGGCCGTGGAGGGGGCGGTGCGGCGTATCGCTGGCCGTGGCATCCCGGTGCTTCGCGAGGATGGCGGGCTGACCGATGAGGCAATGGAGACGCTGCGCCAGGCGCGGACCTCCCCCGGCGAACTGGATCGCACCGTTGCGCAGCGTTTGCAGCAGCAGGACGTGCTCACTCCTGAGCAGGCGGAGACCTTCAACCTTTTCCGCTCGCAGGGGCTCAGCCCTACCCGGGCGAACCTGACCCAGACGGCAGACGACTGGCAACTGCAGCAGGAGGGCATTAAGCGATCCGGCACCATGCGCAGCGCGGTGGACCAGCAGGATGCCGCCCTGGCGCGCCGCGGCGAAGAGCTTGTGGAGCGCACCGGCGGGCAAACGTCCAGCCAGATGGATACCGGGGAGCAGGTATTCAACGCGGTCACCCGGAAGGCCACCGACCTGGATAATCAGATAAACCGGCTTTATCGCGCCGCACGCGATCGGGCCGGAGACGAGCAGGTGGTGAATTTCCAGGGCCTGGCCGGCCAGCTGCGAGAGACGGCCGGCCGTAACCAGCTGTCCGGCGGCCTGGTGCGCGCGATGCGCGAAGAGCTCCGGAATCGCGGCCTGATCGACGCAAACTGGCGCCCTTCGGGCCGCACCACAGTGGGCACGGCAGAAGAGGTCCGCCAGGTGCTAAACAGCTTTTACGAGGGCGCCAATCCACAGGGTCGAGCACTGATCAACCGCTACAAAGCTGCGCTGGACGACGACGTGATGCGCACCGCTGGCGCGGACCTCTTCAAAGAGGCCCGGCAGGCCCGGGCGCAGTTCTCCCGAGAGCTGGAGCGGGCCAAGCTTTCCAAGTTCGACAAGAACACACGGTCCGTGATCGAGGATGTGCTGGAGAACAAAATCGCCCCGGAGCGCATGTTCGAGAAGCTGGTGATTAACAAGTCCACCCGGACCAGCGACCTGAAAGCTCTGCGCGACTACCTCCGCTCAGGAACGGAAGAGCAGGTCCAGCAAGGCACCCAGGCGTGGAACTCCCTCCGAGCTGAGGCTATTCGCCACATGGTCGGCAAGGCCACTGGCACTGCCGGCCGCACCGAAGGCGGCGGCGCCGTGTTCAACGGTAACCAGTTCCGCAAAGCCATGGACCAGATCGGCGGGGAGCGCCTGCGCACCCTGTTCGGGCCGGACGAACTCAAGGACTTGGGGGCGTTGCGCAAGATCGGCGAGCTGCGCATCCCGGTGAGCATGACCCAGCAGGGCAAGGGACCTTCCGCCCAGGCCGTAGCGGAGGTCGTGGACAGCATCCCGTTGGGCGAGGCACTGCGGCGGATCACAGGGTTCCGTGGTGCAGTTCAGGAGGGCAGGGCCATCAATCAGGCGGTTAACCCGATAGGGCCGACGGAGAGGGCGCTGCGGCGGCCGCCGATCACGCCGGAAGGTGCGCAGCAGGCTGGGCAGTTTGTGCGGTCGCTCTGGGAGTTATAGCCCTTCCAGCCAGGTGGCGCCCAGTGCCAGCCCGCCAAATATGGCAACCACCACCAGCAGGCCGGTACCGAAGAGGCTCATTTGCGCCACAAACCTGGAAACCCGGAGCATCCCGGAGGCAATTTTCTGGCCTTCGTCGTCGAGGCCGGGCCGCTCGGAAAGACTGCGCGCCAAGGCGTAGGCAATGAAGGCCAGCATCATCAAGATGCCGGCGAGCATTAAGATAACAACAAAGTCGATTGCTACAGCAACGTTGCTCATTTCCTGATGATGCCATGATTGATAGAGTTATTCACAGGAATTCTGTCAAGGGGGAAGGAATCATGCTCAGGATGTGCGTTTTCATCGTTTTGTTGCTGCCGATCTGGGCGCTCGCCTCGGACCGTCTGTTCTGGGAGTGCAAGGCCTACTCGGAGACGTGGGACCGGATATTGCTTCGGCTTGTCGCCTCTCCGGATAACGGCATCGGAGCCGTCTATGCCGCAGGCAGCGAACAAATTGCTCGATACGGCACTGAAGGCCTAGATCGTCGGTGGGATTTCGGAATAAATTCTGACGGCAATGGGTATGATTTCGCCATATTAATGCGGCCAACCGGGGAAACGCTCTATTACAACTTCACGATAAAGAGTGAGGCGTCGCCCTCGCAGCGATACTGGTGCAGGCCGAAAGATTAAACCGGCCATCTGCATTTGCCCACAGCCCGCCACCCGGCGGGCTTTTTCATTCCTGGAGACCTGAAAATGCTCTCACGCATGGAAAACCCGATTAACGGGTACCTGCTCCGCGACAAGAAGGGGAATCAGCTCCCCGGCGGCCGCCTGGAGTTCTTCGAGGACGACACCGACACCCCGGCCAACGTGTACGACGCCGGTACGGATCTGTCGGTCTCCCTCGGGAACACCCTCTACGCGGATGCCTATGGCCTGCTGCCGGACTTCGAGCTGACCCCGAACCAGGATTACAAAATCTTGGCCTATGACGCCGACGGGGCGTTCCAGTGGGAGCGCGGCGGGGTCGCGAACAACATCGTAAACCTCGAAAGCCGCATCGAGGACCTGGAATCCGCGGTGAGTGCTCTGGGCACCGACGCTGGCCCCAAGAACCTGCTGACCAACGGCGGGTGCAAAGGCCGGCGCCATGCGTCCTCCGGCGTGGATTTCCCGGTGCGTGACAGCTGGTCCCTGGGTGAGCTGTCCGGCGTATTTGCTCAGGTGGGCTCGGCCACGGCCGGCACCTTCCACCGCCACCTGGACGCCAACTTCGGCGATACCGGCGTCTGCGCCCGGCTGGATAACGTCACCACCAGCAGCAGCGAATCCGAAGCTGAGATTATGTGGCGCATGCCCTCCGGCGACGGCGCCAACATCAGCGGCGACGACGTGGTGTTCCAGGCGAAGGTGCGCCAGAACAGCGGCTCGCCGATGAACGTCTTTCTGACGCTGTACAAGTGCCTCACGGCGGATGACTTCGACGGCGACCTGGTAACTATCGCGGCCAGCTCGCCGGTTTCCATCGCCAGCAACACGCTGACCGAGCTCAGTCTGCCCATCGAGAACCCTGGCGACCTGTCCACCGGCGTGGCCGTGGTGGTGACGTTCGACTGCGGCATCGTCTCCAACACGAACCTGGACGCCGGGGAGGCCCAGCTGGAGCGCGGCGGCGTCGCGACACAGTTCGAGAACCGGCCGGAGCTGATCGACCGGGCGGCGTGGTCCGAGGAAGACCTGGAGGGCGTGGGCGCGGTGGACTGGTTCCCCGCGACCTCCGCCGTTCCCGGCCGCCTGGTGTGCACCGACGACGAGCTGCTGCGCGCCGATTACCCGCGCCTCTGGTATTGGGCGCAGACCTACGGAACGGTTGTCACCGACGTGGAGTACCTGGGCGACAGCGAAACCGACCGGCGAGGCTGTTTCAGCTCTGGTGACGGCTCCACCACCTTCCGGGTGCCGGACCTGATCACTCGCAAGGCCCACATCCGCGCCCTGGACCCCGCCGACACCGAGCGCGATCCGGGCGAGTACCAGCCCGACCAATACCCTGAGCACAGCCACGGCTTGGCGCTGGGGGAGCGCATTCTGGAAGCCGACGAGCCCAACAACCGGGCCATTCTCCAGGGCGGCACGACCTATAACGAGCAAACCGACGTTTCCGGCACCGGTGAAGAAACCCGCGTCGCCAACTACAACCTGCTCCCCTGCATCAAATACTGAGGTAAGCCATGCCTGCCATTCAGATTCCAGGAACGAACATCGTCTACGGCTGGGAGACCCGCGAGAAGGGCTGGGGCCGTGGCATGAACACCAATTTGCTGGTGATGGGGCAAGTGGCCCGAGGGTCGGTGATTTCCCGGCAGCAGTCCACGGCGCCCAGCAGCCCGGAAGAGGGCGACAGCTACATCGTCCCCGTCGGCGCCACCGGCACTTGGGCCGGCAAGGACAACACCATCGCGGCCTATCACTCCGGAGCCTGGCTCTACATTGAGCCGTTCGGGTCGCCGGTACTGGTGGTGGACGAGGATCTGCACATCTACTGGAACGGCGAGGGATACGACGTGGTCGGCGGCACCGGTGATGTGAACGGGGCTGCTGCCAGCGCGGACGGGGAAGTGCCGGCATTCAGCGGCACCAGCGGCAAAGCCCTGAAGCGCACTCCGCTGCGCCTGGACAGCGCCGGCAACCTGTGGGGCGCTGGCCTGAAGGTGGAGGAAGTAGCCGCAACCACCTACAGCCTGACGGCCGCCGACAACGGCAAGGTGCTCTGGTTCACCTCCGATGACCCGGTAGCGGTCACCATGCCGGACAACGCCACCACGGCCATTGACGGCGGCTTCAACGTGATCCTGGCCCAGGGCGGCGATGGCGCGGTGACCGCCGCCGGTGAGGGCGGCGATACGGTGGTCACCCCGGATGACCCTATCGTCACCTCCGGGGCCGGCACCGCCGTGAGCGTGATCAAGAAGGCGGACACGGTCTGGTGGGCCTCTGCTGGCGGCTCTGGTGGTGGCGGCGGCGGCAGCACCGGCGCGGACATCGAGGTAATCAGCGCCACCAGCTACACCATCAGCGAGGCCGATAACGGCAAGGTGCTGTGGTTCACCGCCGCCACCGCCGTCACGGTGATTATGCCGGGCACCACGGCCCTGCCGATGGGCGCGAATATCGAGGGCGTCATCATCCAGGCCGGTGCCGGCACGGTGACCGTCCAGGGCGATGCCGAGTCATCCATTGCCGCCGAGGGCGGACTGGTGGCGAGCGCCGCACAGTACGCCCCCATGTCATTCTTCCGCCAGTCCGCCAACCTCTACTGGCTGGGAGGTCAGCGCGCATGATGTTTCCGTTGAACCATGGGGTGATGGCGGCTGGTGGAGGAGGTGGTGCCGACCCTCTGCCAATTACGAGCGGCTTGTTTATACACTATAATTCACGCGAGGAGGATTACCCGAACGAGGCTGATATTACTACCTGGACTGACCGGTCTGGGAATGGGCGAGACGCAGTTAGTGGATCATCAATTGGGTCATTCGGTAATCCTCAGATGATGACTAGCGGAATTAATGGGCGTAAATCGGTGCGATTTCTTCGAGGTAGTTCGAGTTCGGACCGACGCTTCTTCAAAATTCCCAATCATTTAACGGCACTTGATAGTAGCGGCGGAGAAATGTTTTTGGTTTTGCAAGGCGATCATGATCCCGGGGCGTCATTTAGCAAAAGCGGCGCTTTTACGTTCGGTGATACGGGTGCCAACACAGTGCATTGGCCCTATACGGACGGACGACTCTTCCAAAACTGGGGAACCAGCTCGCGTGAGCTTGTTGGTGATAGTGATGATTTTGGAAATACACTAATCAACCCGCATATTATAAATTGTAGATCCTTCCCTTCTGATTTTAGTTGCCAAGTGCATCAGAGTGGAGGTCTGCTTATTGATTATTCAGATGCAGTAAACACACCGTCTTTCTCGGCGGATTCGTTCCTGGGATTGAGTTACCTGCCTAGTGTATATGGGTTTGACGGCCTGATGGGGGAGTTTATTGTTTATAACCGAGACCTTACCCCAGAAGAGCGGTCCGATGTCTTAGATTATTTGCATCAGTCCTGGGGGTTGACATGATCCGCCCAGCGCAGCACGTCCTGCTCGGCCAGGGGAGGGCGGCGGAGCCTTATGATCCCCCGGAAAATGTAACATTTGGCGAATATATCATTTCCGAAGGCGCATCCCTTAATCTCCCCAGGCCGTCCGGTGACGGGATTTATTACGCATTTATAGTGCACCGCAGCCACCTAACCGTTCCTGATGGCTGGGCCTTATTGGAGAGAGCAGAAACGCGATATGAAGAATTGGACATAGACCAATGGCTCTCCCTTTTAAGGGCGGAGTCGTCTGTAGAAACGGCCGAATTCATACAAGATTCCTCATCGCGTTTTTTAGGGCAAATAGTCTGTGTCCAAGGTGGCGGGAGCTATATTGAAACAATAACGAAACTGGATTTTCAGAGCGCATCAGGGTGGCATGCCGGACCATCTCTAACACCCCAGGGGAACGGATTTGTTCTGTCGTGCGAGTGCTCAGTTCTCGCCAATAATCCTGTAAACGATTATTTGTCGACGCTCAGGCGAACGGCCAATCAGAGAGATGTCGATAACCGGCTTTGTCTGAGCTACGGAGACACGATAAGTGGGATTACTGTCGATCCCCGCTTCCATCTTGAGTCAGACGGCAATCCTGTGTGTGGCATATCGATTAGCATAACAGACAAGGCTGCCGCACCAGATCAAATTTTTACGCAACCAATGATAATACAGGAAGAGTTTCGTGGGGGTGCTGGTGGGAATATTGGCGTGCCGGCAGGAGGAAGCTATTCTGCATATATAGACTTTGGGTTCGGTTCGTTCGATTTTGCGGATACGCTGTCTGTCGGTAGTCCGAAATATATTTCGGATAGCCTACCGCGCCCCGCCATTGATCATGATGTGAAGGTATATGGGGAGTGCCCAGTAGTTGATTTCGGGAACAGAGCGGCCAACAGATCATTTAAAGGAATAACTCAATTTGGGGATATTGATATTGATTTTTTGAGTCTCATTGGGACGGATACAAGCTGGCCGGTACTGCAAGAAATATTTGATCTGCTCCCGTTTTCTGAGGGTGAGCGCACACTGGAGATTACAGGAATACCGGCATTAGATGACCCCGATTACGACCCCCAGCCCGCAATAGATAAAGGCTGGACTGTTATTGATTCCTAACCCTGGAGACCACCATGAAACTCTACGACAGCGCAGCATCCCCGGCCTCGGTCGGCAAATTCAAGGTCGGCAAGTCCGGCGACCACATGCTTTCCGTCAACTCCGACGCCGCACTGGGCGGCGGCACGCTCGCTCTGACCCTGACCGACCCCGCTGGTGAGGCCGTGCTCACCGACGAGCTGACGTTCACCAGCGCCCCGCCGGCGACCGTGGTTTCGCTCGCTGCCGGCTGGACGGTCACGGCGTCCCTGGACGGTGCCAGCGGTGCCGATTTGCAGGTCTATCTCTCGGAGATGTAAATGCTGACGAGACCGATCACCCGAGGCATCACGCGCCCGATTACGCGGCCGCTGGTGCGCCAGTCGTCCGCGTTCGACCCGCTCACCCTGTGGGCTCAGGGCCAGCAAGGCGCCTTCTACGCTCCCTGGGACTTGAACACCCTGTTCCAGGACAGCGCTGGCACCACACCGGTCACCGCCGATGGCGACCCTGTAGGGCTGATGCTGGATAAGTCAGGTAACGGTAACCACGCCAGCCAGTCCACCACAGCAGCTAAGCCGACTTACCGTACAGACGGTACTCTTCATTGGCTAGAGTTTGATGGTGTGGATGATTATATGTCTTCACAACTCCCCGGTAACCTAAATGAAGATTTCTTTTTATCATTTAGTTGTTCGGTCTCCGGGAGCCTCTCTTCTACCCACTCAGTATCAGGTATTCAAAATAGTAATTCAGCCACTCCAGGGTTGATTTTATATGGTCGAAGGGGGCTCTCAGGGACTGTAGACCAAGCGGGGTCTTTGGTTGCTAATGAAACACAAACAGGTAACACAACGCTAAATATATCAGCTTTGCGTAGGGCTGTCGCAGTAAAATCTGATTCCGGAAATAAACGGGCGCTGGCTTATAAAGACTTAGAGGGCAACCCGATAGCTACTCCAGTATTATCTGGTTCAAACCTATTTGCTATTGGCGCGGCCTTAGACTCTACGCCTCTATATTTTCCAGGAACATTTTATGGATGGGTTTTGGTACTAGGCAGCGTAGAAGACGCAGCCTCTAAAAAATCCCTTGAATACCTCGCCGCCAAAGCAGGAGTAACCCTGCCATGAAAACCTGGACTCGCGTTATCCTGACCATCCCTGCCGAGCACCGCGATGCTGCCAACCGGATGGCCGCTCTGTTCGACTACGACACCGGCGGCGGTGACACATTCGGCGCCTGTGCCCTGAGCCCGACCGGCGAGGAACCAGCGACCCACTACATGGCGAACACGTTGATCCGGCAGGACTACCTATCCACATTAGACGATCCTGAGCAGGCATTGGCAGCACTCACGGCGCTGGCTGAGGAATATGACCGGGAGCCTCCGACAGAGGCCGACGTGCAGGCATGGTGCGATAACGCGATCATCGGCACGGAGCAGCCGGAGGGGCTGTTGCGGGTCGTGCCGGAGAGCCTGGGGCCATGATCGAGCTATACGGAAGCCACGAGCAGATGACGGCCGCTATCGAGGCGGCAGGCGGGCAGATCGGCGCCGGCCACATCACGGTCCAGGGCTCGGCCACGCGCCACGGCATCGAGTTCACCGCGGTGGGGGCGAACCTGTATTCCACCGATGATGAATTCGTGGCGCTGGTTCGGGATCAGGTGCCCGCCGAGTAACGCTGACCTCTGGTCGCTGGCCTCCCTGCCGACGGCGGACAATGCCAGGGTAGGGCGGCCGGCGGACTGTGTCTGTAGGCTGGTGGCGTCAGGTTGTGTCAGCCTGGGAGTACAGGACGGGCGGGCAGTGGTTTGGCGATGCAAAACTCCACCGCAAGCCATTGATTTGCAAGCTTTGCGAAACGCCACAAAGCACTGTCTTTTTGGTCAGTCGGGAAAGACTGAAACCCAATAAAATCAATAAGATAGGCCGATTACGCCGCCTGCATGGGGTGCAAGGGGTCGAAGGTTCGAATCCTTCCGTCCCGACCAAATAAAACAAGGGGTTAGGCGATTCACAGCCTAGCCCCTTTTTTTTTCTGGGTTTTTGCCCCACTTTTTGCCCCACCAAATAATCGCATGGCACTTACCCGGGTCAATGAACCTGTCGGACCTGAAGGTGGTGCGCGCCATTGGAGGCTGCTTCAAGGCCGAACAGCCCGGCTTGCGAGGCGGAGATAGAAAGGCAGCAGGGCGCGTTAGCATCAAGCGCGGGCGCCCATCTGCAGTGAAGGAGAGAGCAGGCGGGCACTGCCAGAATGGCCTGATCTCGCGGATGATTCGTTAATCATTGCCCTCTTGAGAGTCCGGGAATTCATGGCGCCTATGCCTTCTAACTATGGTGATCTCTTCCCGCCTTATAAGCTTATGTTTCAGCTCCGTGATTTCCTCTTTAAGCACCTTTATTTCATCTCGTTGGCCTTTAGACGATCCTGAAGCACTTTTTTCATTATAAAGTTATATGTCTTGTGCTCTTTTCGCTTCGCTTCTGCCCGCATGCATCTTTTGTAGTGAGCCCTCCTCAAGTTGTCCTCAAGGGCGCGATAGTGGCTATAGAAATGAGGCGGGAGCACTGAAGGGCCATGGGCGCGGGCTGGCCAACCTTCAATCAGGAAGCGGAGCCGGTCTCTCGGTGTGTCATTGGTCCATGGGATGGTTTCGCCTGCTTCAGCCAGGTAGCCGAGGGCCCACCGGCAGTCTTCCACGTAAACCATTCCAGCCATCGCTTCCTCATGTCCATTTCCTTGTTATCGCCCGTTAATTCGGTCTGGGGTTGGCAGCAGGATTGAGCGTTCGCTTCTTATCTAGCCCGGAGCAAGATCGCGAGTGGATAGTGCTGCCTGTCCGCAAGCTCTAATTCTCCTTTCCAGCTCCCTTTCTATCTTCGTATGGGCGTTTAGCGCTTCAACGAGGCGGAGGGTACAGTAGTCTCCAGGGCAAGTAAGGTTGGAAGATTCAAAATACCTAATGGGCCGTGTAGTAGATGAATGCTTGGGTTTCTCTTTGTGCTGAAGTAGCGTTATTTTCCTTGTGGAGATCAGGAGGGAGTTATGAATAAAGATAGAATGCTGGCGCGATTCTGGTTTAACGACCGGGCTCTTTATCGGCAGTGGCCGTTTTGGGGTGGGCTCGCGATCACACTATTGCCACTGCTATTCGCGGCTTGGCGAATCTTGTCTCCCTACGATTTCGATACTTCACCAACGTCGGTGCTGTTTTTCTTCGAGCGACTTGAGCCTTTAATCCCCTGGTTCGTAGCTGTCATCGCCGTGGCTGCTCTCCTGGCGCGTATGCATGCAACGGTGCAAACTAAAGCACAGATTGATGCATCGCAATCTGATTCGACCTTTGGGAATTATCTCAAACATCGAGAGTACGTCAGGGAGGGTATCAGGACCTCTACGGTATATTTGTTGAGGGAAGGTTCGGTAGATTTCCAAAATCTTTATAAATCACTATTCCCCTTCAACGGCTTTGACAGGGTGGATTTAAGTGGCGGCCCATTGAATAGATCCGATGATATATTTGATTCATTTCTAACAAGGATTTGTCAGGAAATTAATCACGGGTATGCCTATGCCCGCAGAAACAGCGCCAGTTCATGGATGTTTAATTATGACCCCCTATACCAATCTCTCCTCACTTCGCTCGGAGAATTGGGCATCGTTACTCCCGGGAATCTGCGCGACTTTCCAGAAGAGGATGGGCTTTTTTTCATGGAGGGGATCGTAACCTGCGATCAAATGGTCGATCTTGCTACTTTTTTCACTGACTGTTTGAAGGAACTGATGCAGCTATCGCAAAGGGGGCATCCCAGTTGGCTTACTCAGTTGGTAGTGTTTACGTTTGCACTCCGAGCTGACGGTGGGCGTATAAGTGAGGATTTGTGGGAGAGAATAGCCCCGGATTTTTGCAAATAGGATAGAGCTGTATCAAGAGTTCCCAAAAAGAAAAGGTCGTATATCTTCGGGGTTTGCTACCACTATCGGGCGGGCGCGACCTGAACAGGCAGCCTGATTGTCCACTATTTCCGCATTTAATGACTGCAGGACGTAGTGACACATGGATTGCCGCGGTCGTATGAGCAGGGCCCCGTTAGTCATCCCGTACTCGGCTTCGACCATCGTCCTCTCTTCAGTTGACAGCTTCGGGTTGGCGATAAGTTTAATTGCTGCTCGGGTATTCCAGTAGAGGTCTTTATCCCCGCTAACGTAGGTGACTCCTCGTACTGTATCCAGAGCAATTATGCGGTTGAGGTTGAAGTCTCGGTAAGACTGAGTTCTTTTATCGAAGGCGCGGGCATGCCAACGCAGGCCGGAAAAGGCGATCGCATGTGGGTGAATCCGACGTTCAATGCCCGCCGGGTGATTCCAGGAGCGGTAGGTGATGTCGATCGGGACCTGATTCAGGATCGCCGCCACAACGTCCTGGATGACGGGCTCGCGAACGGGAATGGGGCTTGCGGTGGCAAAGTCGAAAATGCCTTCGTGACGCTTGTGCCGTGCGCACAAAGCCACATATTCGTCCAAGCTGCCGTCACTGAAGTGGCAGCGAAACGAGCAGTTGGCGCGGTACTGCCGTCGGGAGGCGTCATATTCGATTCCCCCGAAGCGGGCCCGGTAGTCGCGGAAGTCCCTGCCCGCATTGGTGCGATCCAGACTGAAGATCTCTCCCAGGGTGGTGGCATTGCACCCGCCTTCCCAGCGAATCAGGAGCTCCAGGGCCTGATGGCGCGTCTCGCGCCGGTAGTCGTGATGGCTCATTTCAGACGCTCTATCGCTACCAGCTCCAGAGTCTTGCCGGCCGCCAGCAGTCGTTCCTGGGTGAATCCCGCCTTTCGCTCGCCCAGGAAGTCCACCCGCTGAGCCAGAACGGAACCTGGTGTCACGGTGTTTTGGACCCGGGTCCACTGGTCTTGCTGACGGTCAAAATCCGCTTCGCTGCCTGGGAAATCTGCTAGCTCATCGATGTCGGGTAGGAGAATCTTCTCTGCTCCCAAATCCAGGGCTATCGCCAGACCGGCCGGATCGAAGTCAGGGTAGGCATAAAGACGGAGTCGGTGTCGCTGGGCCATGGCCTGGGCCCAGCTTTGGCCGCTGGCGTGCTGTGTGTCGCCGCGGTACACCGCGAGCCACCGGTGTGGCTCCACCGCCAGCGGTTGATTCCGGAACCGGTGGAACGCTCGGCTGTTCTCGATCACCACCAATGCCCCTGCTTCAAGCGAGCGGATTGAATCGCTAGAGAGTGACAGGCAAGCATTCTCCACGGGCAATACCGGTAGCTCATGGCCGTTTACCCGCACGCCCGGGCTCAGGGCTTGTACCAGCACCCGTTTGTCATGGGTTGATCGGCTGGCATGCTTTTCATGGAGGCTGTGAGCGGCTACCTCTTCCCGGTGCCCGGTGCCATAGTATTCCGGTGGTGTATCCCAAGGCACCCCTTCGCGTTTCAACCACGTCTGCAGCATGTCCCGCTCTGCCGGCGTGACCACATACTCCCGACCCACGACCCGACCGTATCCCTTATTCGCCAGTACCTCATGGGACCGGTTAGCCTTGTGCTCACGTTTGGCCGACTGGGCCACAGTCAGAGCTGCCTGAATCACTCGTTTAGTCGGCATGGGGGGCTGTCCTTTCGTAGTGCACGGCCTGGGGCAGTTTTTCCTCAGGCACAGTGTCGGCGTAGACGATCAGGTCGTGAAAGCGTTCGGTACCGGACAGCGGGTGGTCGGCCCGGGTGACGATCTGGCGCTTGATCTTCTCGCCGAGCAATGCGCCCGCCGCGGTGGAGGCGCCATCTTCAATGTGAGTGTTAAGCGCGTAAAGGAACGTGGCCACTGCCCAGCCGGGCAGGGCAGGATCGTCTGGCGCGGATTCCCAATACTCTCGAGCGCTTACGGGCGCCCCGGACGCCAGGGCCTCGGTAATCAGGGCATCGAAGTGCCGCAGGCCTTCCGGTGGTGCCACCGCCTTGCAGGTGACACCCGCGCCCTGGAACGTGGAAGCTGGGCGGACCTGCGCCTGTGATGGCATGTTGAGCTTGGCGGCCAACTCGGCCACATCCTCGGTATAGAGGGTAGTGTTCGCATTGGGCCCGAGGTCGGGCGCCGCCGCGAGCTGTATTGGGGTGATCCGGTTCACACCGGGGCACTTATCGGCCCTGGCGGCCGCTTTAGAGGGGAAGAACCCGGGGTCCGCCTGGAATTTTGCCACCACCGCCCGAATTTTCAGGGCGCGTTCCTCTCGCTGCCGATCCTTATGCAGCCATGCCGTGATCTCGGAGTTGGCCACATTGATCCGTTCGATAACGGGGATGGTGAGAATCCGAAAATCCACCACCCGGCCCACAAACCAAGAATCACTGTCGAACGGCGCCTCGCGCAGCTGCTCCGTCACTAGGTGGTACTCCTCGGTGAGCTTGGAGAGTCTCTGGTGGTAGAACTCATTCATGCGACGGCGCTGGGCCGTCTCCGTTTGAGTGCCGATGTTGTCATGCACTTGGCGCTCCGCCTTGCGGGAGCCGTCATCGAGCTGGTCATAAATACCGTCCAGACACTCCTGAAGGTCAGTCTCAGCCATCTCAATCTGGTCCAGGTTACTGCTCAGTCGGGCCTCCCGAAGCGATTCAAGCAGGGTGGCAGCCAACTCCACATAGCCGTGTAAATCGGTATTGATCAGGCTAATCCGGTGGGGGCGCAACGCGTTGTCGAAGGCTTTGCGCATGTCCGGGCTCAGGGTCACGGCATCGCGTTCACTGTTGAGTCGCAGAATCTGCCCCTTGATGAGCCGATCCGCCCGCCGGGCATCGCCGTCCGCCAGCGGCACTTCACGCTTCTCGTAGGCTTGGACGACCAGCTCTCGGGCCTTGTCCAGCTGGCGAAGCAGGGCGCCCAGAGGATGCTGATTGACCGGTTTGTCCTTATCGGAGCTCACAACAGGTCCTTCTGACTATCGGTACCCTGCCCAGGGAGCGGGAGCTCTTCGTTTTCCTGGATGAACACGATGATGTCCTGGATCAGTTCCACACGACCGGTGAAGGAATACACCTCTCCGTCCTGGCGGGCCGGCACCAGCAACCCTTCATCCTTCAGGGTCTTGACCAGGGCATCTACCTGCTGCCGGGCCCCTGACTGCGGCTTGGATGTCTTCAGCTTCCCCAACTGGTCGCGCAGGCTAGGGCTCACCTCGGCGGCAGCAACCACCTGGTTGGGGCGGATCACTTGCCCTGGGGCCAGCGCTGCGTCCCCGTCGGTCGCCTCCATCAGCAGATTGATGACATTCAGGTGCTCGCGCAGCGACACCATGATCTCCCGGAACAGCCGGGTGGCATCGGCGCGGGCGGGCTCGTCCACACGCGTGTGTACCAGATAATACCCGGCCCCTCCGGACGTCTCAGCAAGTTCGTAGCCAAGGGCACGCACCCACTCATCGACCCGACTGCGTACTTCGCTGTTTTGCAGGAGCCGGGCCTGCTCGGGGGTGGACCAAGGGCAGAGCACCTCCCCCTGCAGCAGCCGTTTCAAGGTATCGGTGTAGACCGGCGAGGGCAGATCACTCATCAGGAGGGCTCCCTGTGTTCGGTGGGCGGGCCAGGTGGCATAGGTGCCACGCGCTGCCCGGGCCATTGCATCTGGATGAGGCGACGCCGGCCGTTACTGATCTCCAGCTCGTAGGCCTCATGGAAATACGCGAGATCGGCCGGGCGGAGGTCCGGCGTCGCCGTGAGCAGGGCGATATCGTGCTCCGCCAACATCTTGAACAGCACCCGCCGGTTGGTGGCATCGATAGTCCCGAGCTCGTCCAGCGGCCAGAGCATCGTCACCGTGTGCTTGCCGCGGACCAGATCGACGAAGCCCTGGAACAGCAGGATCAGCACGATGGCCGACAAGCCGTTGGAGGAAATATCCTCCAGCTGTCCGGCGTTCACCGCTGTCATGGGCCGGCCCTCAATCTCCAGGTGGAACTTGAAGCGGATGAGGGAGGAGAAGTCCTCCTGCTGGCCGCGCTTGTCCCGAATGGTTTGGCTGTAGGCCTCAATGGCCTGCACCAGCGCGCGGTCTGGTAACTGCTTTCGGCTGGATTTGGCCCAGGTGCGGTACAGCTCCGCCAGCCGCGTCAGGTCTTTCCAGAAATCGAGCTCGGACAGGTCGAGGGTGATCTTGGGCTCCACGCGGTCGATGAGATCGAAGTGCAAGTCCTGCTCCAGGTGGGCCACCAGGTCCCGGTTGAACTTGCGCACCCCATTCTCAAATGCCTCGAGGCCCAAGCGATAGCTGTCCAGTGTGCTGAGGTAATTGAACGCCACCAGCAGCTGGTCCTGGGCGAGCTTGTGGCTGCCGCCTTCGAAGTATTCCTCAACGGCTTTGGCCTTGCTGACCACCGCAATGTCAGTGCCGGCCCAGTCCGCTTGGCGCTGCAGCCAGTAGTCGTGGCTGGGGCTACCGGGGTAACGTTGAAAGGCGTCCACGAAGGCATCCACTACGCGGCCAAGACGATCCAGGTCTTCCTGAACCAGTCTGTGCTGCTCCAGGTATTCCCGGATCAGGGGCTCGGCGGGCAGGGTGCAGTAGTACTCCAGATCGTCCTCCGGGGCGGTCAGGCCCACATTGCTGGTGGCCTCCCGAAGGGCCGCGCTGGCCTGCAGGATCTGCTGTGCCGTTCGTTTGTTCTGGAGTTCGCCGCGCTGGGCCGCCAGAGCCTGCTCGGTCTGGCGCTTTTCGTTCGTCCAGGCGGCCCGCAGGGCCTCGATCTGATCATCAAACTCGTCACGCTGGGCCCGCAGTTCCTCGGCGCGCTGTGTTGCCACGGCACAGTTCGGCCAGTCGTTCTCCAGAAACGCCTGGTAGGTCTCCACCTGAACTCGGTAACTCTCAAGCTGCTTGCAACGGACATTGAGCTCGTGGATCTCTTTCTCCAGCCTCGCGATGTCGTCAGGGTTAACCCCGCTTTCCGCAATGGCGGACTCCAACTGGGCTGTCAGTCGGGCCATGGTGGTCTCATGGTCGGTCTGGCGCTGATTCTTGGCCTCGGAGAGGGCCGCCAGTGCTTGCTCATGTTCGTTGGCGGCTGCCGTCAGCGAAGCCTCATGCGCCGCAGCAAGTTCGTCGCGGGCCGCGGCCTGCTCTTCGAGCAACGTTGCATGTTCGTCCTCAAGCTCGCCGAGCCAGGCCTTGGCTGCTTCCAGATCCGTTTCAAGGCGAGCCCGCGCCTGGCGCTCGGCGTCCCGGTGAGTGGCCTTCGCAGTATCAAGAGATTCTGCTGCCTCCCGGCGCTTGCGCCGGGCAATGTCCGCGACGTTTTGTGCGGTACTGCTGGCCTTGTTTGCGGCCTCCCGGCGCGCAGCGGCCTGGTCCAGTTCCTTCTCCGTTTGCACGAGGCGGCGCTCGGCGGCCTCGTGCTGGTGATGAGCGTCATCGTAGGCAGCCTGCAGCGCCTCAGGCGCTTCTGGCGCCGGCAAGGACTCAACGTCCAGTCGCACACCAGCAAAAACCAACGGCTCCGCCCCGGGCACCAGCGCCGGGGAGAGGCCGTTTTGCCGAAGCAGCGTCGGATTGATCACCCGGCCCAGGGTGTCTTGCCAGTCGGGTAGTGACTCATTGAGGAACTGCATCAGGGACCCGGGTCCGCCTGCTAGAAACTGCCCAGCATGCGCGAGTTCCTCCTCAGCCTTGTCGGCCTCGTGCCGGTCCTTGTCATACTGGTTGTTGACCCGGTCAAAGTGCGCCTGGGCTTGGTTCTTTTCCTCCAGGGCCGCCTGATGGACATCAAACGCCTGCTGTGCCTCCTCATCCTTCGAAAGATACAGCGCCTCGGCGGCTTCAAGCTGGCGGACCGCCCCGGGGTCTACCCGGGGGTGCTTGAGTTCAGTCTGAAGCCGAATCTTGTCCTCCCGGGCCTGCTGGCGCCGGTCCTCAAGATGTTGTCGGCCAGCTTGCTGGCGGTCGTAGAGTGCCTGGCGGGCTTTATGGTAATCGCCGTCCAGCCGCTCTCGCTCGGAGGCCCGGCCCCGCTCGGTTTCAGCCACTGCCTTTTGATACTGGCTTTCAGCCTGCTGGTCGCGAGATTTCTCATCGGACATCGCTGCCTGAATGGGGCCTTCCACGTCGGCCAGATCTGCCTTCAACCTCTGGTGCTCGTCCCGGCGCGCATCCAACGTGGCCAGCTTGTCGGGGAGGGTGGCGATATCCCGTGCTTTCCCGGGCAGGTCATCTGCGTCGAACCTTTGTTTCCTGGCCCTAAGTTCACGCTCGTTGGCCACTTGGTCGTTAAGCTGCGCAACCACGGCGCCACGCCGACTGCTGGCCTCGGCCACCTGGGTATCCACCGCGTGTCCGCGGGTTTCCAGGGCCTTTTCCTCCTCTGAGAGCTCCACGGCAAGGCCATTGATCTCCCCGCGTAACTGATCATCAAGCGCCTTCGCGGCGAGGGCGGTGGCGCTGCGCTTGCCCTGGTGCAGCTTGAGTTCGCCGAGTGCCCGGGTCAGTTCGGGAAGGCGAGCGTGGAGGCCGTTCAAGGTGGAAAACGCTTCAAAGTGCTCTACCAGCTCGGAGAGCTGCCGGCGGTTGGGCTCAAAGCTCGCTAGGTTGTACTGGGCCTGAGGGCTTAGGTTGTTGCGTGCATAATCCTGGATGATCCGGGCAAAGTGTTCGAAGGATACGTTGCGCTGGAACATGTGGGTGACCAAGGGGACAACGGCGCCCATGCGCGCATTGCGCGAAACCAGGCTGTAGCGCAGCTGGTCCCGGTGGGTCCCGTCAAGGAGGATCGCCCGGTACTCGTCATTGCTCTTGCACACGTAATGGGCCAGACCGCGCTCCTTCAGGCGCGGGAGAAGCTCGGAGGATGGCAGGAATTTCTGAGCCTGCACGTTCAGGAAGAGTGATTCATCGTAGCGGCCGTCCACCAGGACTTGCTGGTAGGTGTCGGGGCCGGAGCCGGCACGGAAGATGGCCATTTTCCGGTCGTCGTCGGCCCCCACGTATTCGAACACCAGGCAAGAAGCCTCACGCGGCATGTACCAGCTTGCGAAGCTCTTGCGGCCACTGGACGTCTTGGTGATGAGGTGCCGGGGGTGCTCCCCGTAGAAGATCGGCACTAGCCGCAGCAGCGAGGTCTTGCCGGCTCCGTTTCGCCCGTTGATGCTGGTGTGTCCAGAGACCGCCACCTCCGTGGCTCGGCCGGGCATGTAGCTGTCGATCAGGATGATGCGGGCTAGGCCCCTGTCCATGGCGGTCTCCTTGCATGATGTAAAACACATCAGGTTATTAGAGGTCAGCATATAGAAAACACCACCCTGTTCAAAGGGGACAAAAGGACAGTGTGGGACTTATTTTGGTTCGCGATTTTTCATGGGGTTTCATAAGGTGCTGATAGCGTTGAATATTATGTTCTAATTGGATGTGTTATAGTGTCGTATAATTGCATGCAGTTGCTGTATTGGCAGGAGTGGAACATGGCGCTTAACTCATTGAAATCGAAGGTGAAATACAGGATCAGTCGGAATGCTGGCGTGGTCTTTGTGCCCGCTGATTTTAGTGATCTGTCTGATCGGGACCAGGTTGGTCGAGCCCTGCGTGAGCTGGTGCGGGAGGAGGTGTTGATCAAATTCGGGCAAGGGCTTTATGCCAAAGCCAAGCGTTCCTCGCTCAGTAACAGACTTGTTCCGGTAAAGCCGCTGCCAGATCTGGCCCGTGAGGCCCTGACCCAGAAGCTGGGTGTTGAAGTGGTCTCGTCTAAAGAGCAGGCGAGCTATAACAGCGGGCGGTCTACGCAGGTACCCTCCGGACGGCTGATTGCTGTGAAGGGGCGTGTTTCAAGGAAGATGGCCTACGATGGCAAGTCAATCAAGTATCAGCATGTTCCCTGATCCCGACGTTATTGAGGAAATTGCGGCGGAGATGGGGATCAGTTCTGCCTTTGTCGAGAAAGACTGGTATGCAGTTCAAACCTTGAAGGCTCTTGCCGAGCACGAGAGTGATGGGTTTCAGGCGATTTTTTCTGGGGGTACCAGTCTTTCCAAGGGGTATGGACTAATACAGCGCTTTTCCGAAGACTTGGATTTCCGCTGTTTGGCGTTGCAGTCGGGAAGTGCGGGGCAAATGAGAAAGCTTCGCCGTGCGTACCGTGAAGGTATTCTGGGCGCGGTTGAGAGTGTTGACGTTTTGGTACTGGATAGAGACCACGTTACTGTTGCCAGTAACTACGTGAAATTCGAGCTTGGCTATCCGCAGAATCATGATACCAGTGCCTCGCTACGAGCAGGCTTGCAGATTGAATTCAGTTTTACCCAGCCTCGGCTGGAAGCGGAGGTCAGGCAGGTTC
>CESC01046074.1_pt1 | contig 21071 bp, 24 predicted proteins | sample 531131 | NCBI WGS metagenome assembly CESC01 (sample SAMEA2621295, study PRJEB7988) | marine metagenome | biome: marine biome (ENVO:00000447); feature: mesopelagic zone (ENVO:00000213); material: "saline water (ENVO:00002010), including plankton (ENVO:xxxxxxxx)" | depth 800 m
CCATGAATGGTATGACCTTCGAACTCGACACACCGCACGGGCGCATGATGGCCACCATGCTCGCCGGGATCGCGCAGTTCGAGCGTGACCTCCTCAGCGAGCGCGTGAAATCCGGCCTCGCCGCAGCACGGGCGCGCGGCAAGAAGCTTGGCCGACAGCCAGGCCAACGACCAAAATCCGATAAGCTTGCTCCAAAGGTGCTTCAGGCCATCGAAGACGGCCGGTCATACCGCTGGATTGCTCGAGATCTCGGTATCTCGAAAAACACCGTCTCCGACATCGTCAAACGAAACCGCCAAACGGCCTTGTGATACGATCATAACCCTTACCGAAATCGAGCCCAAGTAAGCGAAGTTCCTGACTGCGATTTCATCATAGCCAGAGTAGAAGGTTGCGCGATGCCCGTGTGATGCAACCTCAGACACCGTGGCTCTGATGGTGCCAGTGCATATGCTAAGGTTGCCGCTCGGCGTGCAATTGATCATTTCGGCATCGGCAGAATACCAGACACACGTGTTGTTGCCGCGAGCCAACGACACCCGCAGAACTCATCTGGTCGTCCTGGCCCTTATCTGGTCTGAGGTATGCTGGGAACGAATGTCATGCTTCGAGCCCTTAGTGAGCGCGCCGAGCTTGAAGATATCCGCAGTCGCAGCATCGCATTCCTTGCAGGAGACGGCCCATGGAGCAGACGTTCGACGGGTCCGGCCGTCACGAGTTCTTCCCGGCCCACAGCCGACCTTGGTGATGCTTGCGGCGAATGACGTCTTCGAGCCCATCCGAGACATTCAGGCAGGCAACTGGAAGGTAGTTGCTCGCGAGTGCCGCGGAAGGCGCGGCCCGAAAACCGCCGTTCGGTCTGCCCATATGCGGCATGATTTGATAAAGGTTGCTTAAATCATATGGTATGGTATGTTACCATATTTCTTCAACAGACAGGCAAGGCATGCAATCCGTTACTCACCGAACTGCACATGGCGCGGCACGCATTCAGGCGCTGACCGATACGGCCGCAGAGCTGTTCCTCGAACGCGGCTACGAAGGCGTGTCAATCGACGAACTCATCGGCCGGGTGGGTGGCTCTCGGCGCAATGTCTACGGTCGTTTCGGTGGAAAGCAGGGGCTGTTCATCGACGTCGTCACTCGGCTGTGTGATGACCAAACCCAGCCCTTGCGAGATCTTGATATAGGTGAAGGGGAGATCGGCCCGACCCTGACGATATTCGGCAAAAGGATGCTTGAGATCGTCTTACAGCCACGCACGCTGGCCCTGCACCGCCTGATGATCTCCGAAGGTCAGCGTTTCCCTGACCTGGCGCAGTCGATCCTGCGGTCGGGACATGAGACCGGCACGGCAATCCTCGCTGAATGGCTTCGTGGGCGGCCCGGATTACGCCACGGCCCTTCGCCCGAAACGCGCGCCGAACAGTTCGTCTTGCTGCTGACGGCCGGCCCGCAACTGCGCGCGCTGACCGGGCACACTGCCCCGGTTTCACCTGACGAACGCGCGCATCATGTGCGTGAGACGATATCGACCTTCCTTCATGGCGCCTTGCGCGGAGACAATAACCAACATGCGTAATCTTCCCTGGAAATCCCTCCTCTCTTGGCTGCTGGCCGCGTTCTTTGTCGTGGGCGGGATCAGCAATATCTTCGCCTCCGGAACCATCCTCGCCGATTACGCAAGGTGGGGCTATCCCGGCTGGTTCCACTACGTCACCGGCGTGCTGGAACTGACTGCGGCGGCGCTGATCGCTTGGCGCCCGACCCGGCTCTGGGGCGCAGGCCTCGCCAGCCTGGTGATGCTCGGAGCCGCGGGCACGGTTCTGTCGCACGGCGAGTTCAGCCATGCCATCGCCCCGTTGCTGGTTCTGTCCGTGGCCCTGACGACGGCTTTTTTCGCTTACCGCGGCCACTGTCCCGCCGATCTAAATTGAACGTAAGCGCGCCGCAGGACTGAGCACGAATGGCGGCTTTGTCCGCATCGCAGACCTTGGGGTGATACGGAGCGAAGGTCGGCTCTCCGCCCTTGGTGTAGATTGATTTAGCACTAACGGCCCCGAGCCGCCGTTCGCTGCGAAACGAAGGGTCTTTTTGATTTGAAGACTGCTTGCCCCTTCCAACTTGTCGAAAGGCTTTTCGATCTCAATAATGCAGTGATGGCCAATAGGAGTAATTAGACCGATCCAAGGTAATAACCGATGGCCTCCGCCAGTTCAGTTTCCTCATATCCGAAATGAGAGCGCACGACCTCCTCCAACTTTCTGAAAGTCGTGGCGGCATGAAGGAAATTCGCATCGCTTGGGTCTGTCGTCAATATGTCCGCCGCGCGGTCGAGGCGGAGGATGAGCTCATGCACGACGGCATGCTCTGCATTCAATTTGGCAACGACCTCACGGAACTTGCCGCCGCCCGCAGCCTCAATCCGGGGGAACATGTCGGTGCTCTCGATGTCGTGGTGGAACTTCAGGATTTGGCATTCGCGCCCGCAAAGCGATCCGAAGACGCGGAAGTTCTCGGCCATATCGAGCGAAAGCACTATCCGCTTAAGGTCCTCGGGCGGGCTGTCCCCCGCTTCGATCCGCGTCAGAACCGCCCCGATCTGGGCCATCTCCATCAGATAGTGCCGGTGGATGGCCGCCAGTTGCCGCCCCTGAGCGCGGTGCCTGTCCGTCGCCTGAGATATGCGCAGAAGTTGGTGACGCTTGATCAGGCGGCGATTTGAACGTGGCGGAGACCGTCGCGGAACTCAACCCCTTCGATGATTTCGGGCAGGCGGTTCCGGCCGTCGAGTTTGCGCCATTTTCCCTGCGCTGACATCATCAGCTTGAATGCCATGGCCAGTCCGGTCTTGCGGCTGAGGCAGCCCTTGGTGCGTTTCGTGCGATGCCGGACGGTGGCAAAGGTGCTTTCGATCGGGTTTGACGTGCGGATGTGCTTCCAGTGTTCGGCCGGGTAGTCGTAGAAGGTCAGCAGCGCGTCCCGGTCCTTGACCAGCTTGGCCACCGCCTTGTCCCATTTCACACCGTAGGTTTCGACGAAGAAGTCGAAGGCGGTCTCTGCCTCGGCGCGGGTTTCGGCTTGCCAGATGTCATGCAGATGGCCCTTGGCCTTGGCCTGCATGGATTTGGGCAGCGCATTGAGCACGTTCATGGTTTTGTGGACCCAGCACCTTTGCTCCTTGGTCGTGGCGAACACCTCGCGCAGCGCCGTCCAGAACCCCAGAGCACCGTCGCCGATGGCCAGCTTGGGGTCCTGTTTCAAGCCACGCCGCTTGAGATCGAGTAGCACCTCGCGCCAGCTCTCGGTGCTTTCGCGAAAGCCATCGGTTATCGCCAGCAACTCCTTGCGGCCATATTCGTCGGCCCCCACGATCACCAGAACGCATTGTTTTTCCTCGGCCATGCGCGGTTTGAAATAAACCCCGTCAGCCCAGATGTAGAGGAACCTCCGTGTGCCGAGGTCGCGTTTCTGCCAAGCCTCGTAGTCTTTCCACCAATCGGCCTTCAGCCGCGTGATGGTCTTGGCGGACAGGCCCTTGGCGTTCGGACCCAGTAGCGCTTCCAGGGCTTCGCTGAAATCGCCCGTGGACACGCCCTTGAGGTAAAGCCAGGGCAGCAGTTCCTCGACCGATTTCGTCTTGCGCAGGTAGCGCGGCAGGATGCTGGGCGTGAAGCTGATCTTGTCTTCGCCTGCGCCGCGATCCCGCACGCGAGGCACCTTCACCGGCACCGGACCCACCCCAGTCAAAATCTCGCGCTCCGGCAGATGTCCGTGCCGGACTAATCTGGCGCGGCCATCTTCGAGCTTGTCTCCGGCAAACGAGGCCATCAGCGCGGCCAGTTCCGCCTCGATCGCCTGTTCGATCAGCTTGCGGGCCCCATCCCGGATGACTCCGGTCAAAGGGTCCGGAGAAAATCCGGATGGATCAGGCAGGGTGGTGATGGTATCTTCCGACATGTGGCATATCCCTTTCTCGGTTGAGAATTGACGGCGCTTAGACACCGCCATGATATGCCGCCCCTCAGGGCATCACCAACTTTCGCGCGTTTCTCCCGTCGCCTCCGGCACCGGCGGAGCCTTTGGTCGGGCAGCCTCGTCGAGGCTGAGTTTTTCCAGTGGCTGATCGGAAAGATTGGTCATAGTGGTTTTCGAAGTCCTTGCCTGTAAATGCTCGACTGTAAGTGAAGCCGGCGTCAGGGATAGAAAACCCCGCCCTGAGCGCGTTTGATCTTAGGCCTGCCTTCCGGCGCGGGGATGAAATCGGCCTCGTCCCCCGGCACCGTCGCGAAATGGCCTTGCCGCCATTCCTCGCGCGCCTCCTCGATGCGTTCCCGGCGCGAGGACACGAAGTTCCACCAGATGTAGCGTGGCCCCTCCATCGGTGCGCCGCCGAAAAGCATGAAGCGCGCATGGTCGCCGGTGCCGTTATCGACGCCCGTCACGGTGATCTCATCGCCGGGGCGTAGGACCAGCAATTGCCCCGGCTCAAACGTATCCCCCGCAACCTCGATCCTACCGCGGATGGTATAGAGGGCGCGCTCCTCGGTATTCGCCACAATCGGGGCCTTCGCCCCCGGCGCGAGGGTCACATCGGCATAAAGCGTGTCCGAGGCGGTATTGAGCGGTGAGGTGACGCCAAAGGCCGATCCCGCGATCAGCCGGGCGGTCAGCCCCTCGGCCTCAACCCTCGGCAGGCCGGTCTTGCCGTAGTGTAGAAAAGCCGGGTCGCTTTCCTCCTCCGCTTCCGGCAGCGCCATCCAGGTCTGCAGGCCGAACAGGCGCTGGCCGGACTTGCGGCGCTCGGGCGCGGTGCGCTCGGAGTGGACTATCCCCCTGCCCGCCTTCATCCAGTTCACCGCGCCGGGTTCGATCGCGAGATCGGTCCCGAGGCTGTCGCGGTGATGAATCTGCCCCTCGAAAAGATAGGTCAGCGTAGCGAGATTGATATGCGGATGAGGGCGCACGTCGATGCCTTGGTCGGTCAGGAATTCCGCCGGCCCCATCTGATCGAAAAAGATGAACGGGCCGACCATCTGGCGCTTGTCCGACGGCAGCGCGCGGCGCACTTCCATTTCGCCGATATCGACGGCGCGCGGGACGATCAGCGTCTGCACCGCGTCGACGCTCCTTGCGTCCCCGGGGATCGGGTCGGGACAAGGGCTCCAGCTCATGACGTGTCTCCTTTCAGCTTTTTCGTTGCAGGACGTTCTGCCATTCGGGGTGACGGTCCATCTGTGCCTTGGCGAAGCGGCACGATCTTGAGACCCTCGGCGCGGGCGTTAAAAAACCGGAGGTAAAACGGCTCAATTAATCTATCAAAACCTTTCGGCCCTAAGCCGCCATTCATGCTTCGCTCTTGAAGGTGCGGAGGCAGCCGGACAAACGGATACTAAGCCCACTTTTCGGAAAATGGGTCTCTCGACCTTGAATAGCGGAAATCCGCTCACTATTTCGTGTTTGCCCGCGGGAATTGGCTCACGGGTTTGGCCGTTGAACTTGTCAACCTCTTTATGGTGACCTGGCAGCACGATGCTGAACAGCATCGCCGCGACCAGAGCCAGACTGAATGAGACACTGAGCATCGCTCGGACCTCCACGGTTACATTATACCACCTCGCGTTTCGAGACCCGTGTCTGCGAGGCGTTCGGACAAGACACGCTGAACGTATACGCTGACAGAAGGTGGCGTGCGTTCGGGGGACGCCCGGCCTGAAAACCGGAGCCCAGGGTCAGGGCCAGTTCTCCGAACTCTGCGACAAGGGGGGAGCATGTCGTTCGATTGGTTCAAGTCCAGAAGTTACCGCCATTTCGATCTTCCTGTCGGCGAGAAGTTCGCCAAAAAGGTGATGAACCCGAACTTCGTGCTTAATCATTCTTTTCTCCCTCTTCTGCACTACACGAAATCCGAAAAGCGCTACAAAAAGTGTCCAAAGACCGGGGCGCGGACGATCACCTCAAAGGACCGCCCGATCAAGTATGCATCGCACCGGGACGCCTGCATACTTTCGTTCTACGCCAGCAACATGAATACGTTGCTGGAGGCCCATTATGACGCAAAGGACCTATCTGATAGCGTTCTGGCCTATCGTGCCCTCGGACGCGGCAACTACGATTTCTCGGCGGAAGTGCTTGCGTTTGCCAAGATCAATGCACCCGTCACGATACTGGCGTTCGACGTCAGCAGCTTCTTCGATAACCTTGACCACACGCTCCTGAAGCGTCGTCTAAAAGCCGTTTTAGGCGTAACGTCGCTCCCCGAACATTGGATGCGCGTGTTTCGGGCGATTACCGCCTTCCACTACGTCGATATGGAAGAACTTAAAGCGAACGCCACGTTCTCTGCCCGGCTCAAGGAGAGCAGCCGGAACCGGATCGCCAGCGTCGAAGAGTTAAAAGCCAATGGCATCAAGTTCCACCCCAACCCCGAGCTGGCAAAGGGGCATCGACGAGGCATACCTCAGGGCACTCCCATAAGCGCGGCAGCGTCGAACCTTTACATGATAGATTTCGACGCGGCTGCACGCGCCTACTGCGACAGCGTCGGCGCACTGTATCGCCGGTATTCGGACGACATCTTGGTGATCTGTGACCCCGCTCACGCCTCGGCGGCCGAAGCTCAGATCATGGGTCTCATCAAGGCAGAGAAGCTGGAGGTTTCGCCGCACAAGACCGAAAGGACCGAATTCACGGGCAAAGGCACCGTGGCGGGGAAAGCCGCACAATACCTCGGCTTCGCGCTACACGAAGCGGGGCCAGCAATTCGAGAAAGCTCGCTCGCTCGCCAGTGGCGGAAGATGCGAAGGGCGATGAGCCGGACTCGAAAGATTGCGGAGCGAAACATCGCTTCCGGAAAGTCGACTAAGGTGCACACCAAGCGCCTGTATCGTCGCTTCACCCACCTCAAGGTGCGCGACGAAGAGGGTCTTCGTGTCGTTAGGAACTTTTCCTCCTATGGTCGGCGCAGCGCCGCCGCCTTTGGAAGAGACGAGAAAATTTCTCACCAAGTTAAACGCTTTGAACGTGCAGCGCTTCGCGAAATTGAGAAGCTAAAAAAGCTATAAGCAGTTGGCCACGCGGACCTATTCGTCATTTCACCATCAAGTCAGAAGGCTATATCGGCGCCGGCAAGCAGATCACGCGTCTTGCAGGCGTTGCCGAATGGATCGGCGTATCCGGACTTGGCCGCATCGTCCCGCCGGATTGTTACCGAGATACCGGTAGCCCTCGGATTAATGGCTTGGCTGGATACGGCTTCCGCAATCAAATTCATCAATCCGGGCGTGTTGCCAGTAAGCGAGATGAACCGCTCGCGCGTGTCTTCCTCAGCGAAGTCCGCAGCGGCGACGGTCAACTGGAAGGCGTCATCGTCGCAGTGATAGACCATGTCGTCTCGGAACCACATCTCGGAACATTTGGATGCCATTCCGAAGAGGCCGCTGCGCAAGCTGATGTCGATCTGCATCATGCGGCCACCCCGAGCACCGTGGTCTCGACAGAAGCGCTGCCATCAACGCCAGCTTCGTCCAGATGATCGTCAATGGTGTCGTAAGTCAGCCGGTCGATCAACTCTGCCACCTGCTGGACGCGTGCATCAAGGTCCGGGTCCGCCAGCTTGGGTAGGGAGGCGATGATCTCATAGGCATCGCTGAGTCTGGCGTTCAGGTTATCGTAGGTTACCGCGGGTGACGTCCCCACGAATTTAGCATCGCTTTCGAACGCCTGGCGCTCGCAATATGCTCGATACCCGGCCTGCTGCGCAGTTTGATACGCGAGGTGGGTGTCGTCGGCAGCCAGCAAATCCCCGGCCACCTCGAACAGTTCTTCCCAGTGGCGCAGCGTCTCGACATGCACGACGACGCTACCGCGCAGGAAATCAGACATGTCGCGCTTGATCCTGGTGGCGTGGTCGTCGTGCCCACGCTGAATTAGCGCATTGATAGTCGAGCGAGCGGCGATAGCCAGGTTGCCAGCGTCGGCGGGACGCATGATGGTTCGGGCGGTGTCGGTTAACTTTGTCAAAATGCTTTGCTCCTTTAGTGTCTAAACCAAGTCGGTTTGACTCGAGCAGGGCGGAAACCTAACTTGGGTATGATAGCTTATCAGCTATCAAAGTAGCCAACCTATATTTATGTGTTTTACCGCGGCACATATGCGGTCAGGACGCGATTAACAAAGCTCCCCTTAGACACTGCCACCTCACCCACCTGCCTGAACTCAACCTCATATTTTGAGCGCCGAGGTCGAGGTGGAGCCTTAGTGACCGTCACGTCAGCAGAGGCGCCGACGACCAGCACTGTCGCTACACGCACCTGATGCCGATACCCTATGATATTGAGTAGGCTGAAGCGATGAGAGGAGCCGCTGCGCTCGCGGAAGATCATGCCTTCGGGCCCAACGGAGCGTCCATTCTCATTGTGGTGCAACAAATGGGTAACGCCATCAATCTCAATCGAGTTGGGACCGAACGTTCGCACCAGGTCATCGACTGTCATTGGTCCGCCGCGATAAGCATCGGTTTCGGTATGCACGACACCCAATACTCGGTTACGCATGACATCGTCCTCTTGGCGCAGCGTCACCCGGTGACCGGGCGCACCCGGTTCATAGCGCATTATGGGGCTTACGGCGCGCGATCCCGGCCCCGATCTCCTGACTTTTCCATCTTCAATAACACCCGTAAGCTCGGCGTAATTCTCGCGCGCCCGCATCATACCGCTCATGTCCGGAATCTCGGAATTTCGGGCAAGAACGACACGACGGCGGCACGGCAGCGTTTCCTCGGAGAGGCCGCGCTCAGGCCCAAGATCATAGAGCTCTGCGTCAGGAAATGACTCTGCCCAAGACTGCTCCGCCTGGAGCATTACACGATATGCGTATGCTGCTTCTTTATCCAGCGACATGTATATCTCTTTGAAACTCTGCCGGTGTGTTTGCTGGCACACTGCTTGCTGTATCGGGTTGTGATAATTAACCGCCCCTGTGGTCGATTACCCCGCATTATTCCGGCTATCCAACCAAATTATTTTTATATCGCGCGCTTCGGCCTCACCTCCTGTTCAACACGACAGGAGACACCATGACAGCCCAGACTAATGCCGCGCGCAAAGACTGCAAACTACGTGAACTTGAGGAACGCTTGAACAGCGGTCGCCCCCTCACCGCGACGGTCTTGGGTTTCCATCTTGGTGTTGATCGCAACACGGCCACACGGATCGCCAAAGCTCAAGGCCTCGCACCCGAGGGTAGCACCTACCCTTGGCGTCGGGTCTGGAAGCATATCCATGGCATCGACGGCGCTGCGCTCGCCCGACACCTGGACCAGCTTAAAGCGCGGCACCCGCATTCCCCCGGCCTGAAAGAGATCGACGATCTCGAGGTCGTGCTGCGTGCCCCGCTGGTAAAATTCCCGACAATGTGCGCACTGCTCGGCGAACATCCTGACACTGTGCGCAAGCAGATCCAGCGCGGCGACCGGTCCCTCCCCTTCCCGGCGCTCGACTTTGGCCCCCGGCTGCAGCTCTACCGACCACTCGAAATCCTGATGTGGAGAAACGAGGAGCTCTTGCTCGATCTTTTGGCCGTCACCTCGAAACCTGACGCCGGGACCCTGGCCGGCAAGAAGGCCACAACCCGACCCGAAACCCCGTCCGAGAGCCGCAAAAAAGCGCTTTTTGCCCCTGCGGCCCGGTCTAAGCGGAAGGCTGCGGTATAGCCGGAAAAAAGCGATACATCCGCATACTTTCGGATCAGGGAAATACACGGATGAACCGCTTTTTCAGCGTCTTAGACGGCAGAATGCGGCTTAGACAGAAGATTTCACTCCAATAACACAAGAAACAAGGAAGCTCAGATGAAGCACCTCTTCCCCACCAGCAAGACCCAAAACGCCACATCGGCCCAAGCACCTACCAAGATGGAGACCCTGCAGGACGTCAGGGACTACATCGCCGCGAATGGTCCAGCCTACCTCCTCGCGGCGCTCGACAGGCTGCACAGCCGCGCCCTATTCGGCGCCTCTCTCAAAACGCTCAAGATCGCAGATTTTGACCCGACCTTCCCAAAGTCGGTGCGCGGGATCCATCCGCGCCCAGACCTGCCGCAAGATCTCGAAGCCTATAAGCGCACGCGGTCCGACTGCCGCCGGGCGATCGCATTCGCCACCGGCGCCGCGGCCGAGAAACAAGAATTGCGCGCGCGTCAGGACGGCTGGGCCGACCTGCTGGCCGCGGCAAAACTACACAGCACAAATGGCGGGTCGATTCATCCCAATGCTCTCAGCCCACTTGCGACCTTCGCTGACATCGCCCGGCGCGGCGGGATCGAACCTTGGGATCTGGCAGCCCCCGGAGCCACCGACCGGATAGAGGACGTTTTGCAAGCCAAGACCGAGCGCGAGGTGGTGCGACGCGCCCAGAAGACCCTGAACGCCTTCCGCTATCTGCCCGAGCTCGGCGCCCTGCTGCCGACCGAGCCGGTGCCAGTGCAGCCAAGCCTGCGCGACCTCGATGCTCTGCCCGCTCATGTGGATGAGGTGGCCTTCGCCATGATCAAAAAAGCCAGCACCACGCGCGATCGCACCACCGGCAAGGATGCTGTCCGGGTCGGGAAACGAGCGCGCGACCGCTACCGGGCCGCGCTGCGCCACCATCTCCGCGCCTTGCCGCACTGCAAACCATACCATGACCCAGACCCGCTGATCGATTATCCCAGCCCCCTCACGGACTTGAATGCCGTCAATGACGTCGAGGGGCTGTTTTCCGTCGACCATCTCTGCGCATCGCTCCGGCGCACAGAAGAAGTTGAGCACCTGCCCGGCACGCTCAGTCAGACCTCGGCCTACGCTTATTACAACAATATCCTCGTCGTCTTAGGCCACAACGGGCTGCTCGATGACGAGACGGCCGAGATCATCAAGAGCAGCGAGTTTTACCAGCAGGGCAAGGAGCTGGCGAACGGCATGCGTCCCGCGACCGCGCGCTGGTGTCAAAACCTTATCGCTGATCCGACCAAAGAGCGCCGCTTCCGGAATCTGCACCGACTGATGATGCGCGACGCCGAAAAGATCCTCGCTGATGCAAAATACCGCGAAATGACACGGATCGAGATCGAACGGGTTCGGGCGCTTGGCACCTGCGCCGCGGCCTCAGCCATCGAGTGGGCCGGTGCGCCGATCCGCATGGTCAACTGCCTGGGCCTGCGGCTGCATGGCAGCCGGCAAAACTTCTTCACGCCGGGTCAGAAAAGTTCGACCTACGAGTTCTTCCTGCCCAAGGAAGAAACCAAGGCCGGCGAAGAGGTCGCACCGGTCGAACTCAATGCTGATCTTCACGGTCCTGAAGTTCTGGACTGGTATATCGAAACGATCCGCCCGCTGTTCCCCCACGCTGACGATAGCATTTACCTCTTCCCCGCGGTGGAGTCCCCGGGGCCGCTCAACAAGAACACTTTCGATGGCTGGTTTCAGCGCGCCTCAGGCAGCGTCGGGCTGCACATGACGTTCCACAAGTGGCGCCACGGCTACGCGACGATCTTGCTCGACCAAAATTGGGCCAACCTGAAAGTCGCGGCCGATATGCTGGGCAACACCATGTCGGTCTGTGAGACCAACTACACCTGGATCAACAAGAAGAAGCTGCACAAAGATGGCCAGCGGATGATGGTGGAACGCAGCCATGAGAAGGACGCAGAAGTCATGGGGGCGCGCACATGATCCCTCGCCACCTTATTCTGCGCCAACCACACATGCAGCACCTGATCGACCTGCCAGAGATCGATGAAATGCCCGACGAGCAGCTGCGCGCCCTTGAAGGGCTCATGGCATTCTGCGTCGATCAGGATCTCGAAGACCCAGCGGCGCCTGACATCCGAGCCTATTGCGCGTTGCGTGACCAATCGCCGGCAAATCTCGACGCTCTCAGCGGCGCAATGCGGTGTCTCGATATGCCCGACGCGTTCCTGCTCGAGGTAGAGTCAGTCGCTGCCGACCTGCGGCACCGGGCCGAGTTCAAAGGCATCACGCAAGGGCGGAATCGAGACTACAGGCGCGAGGTTTCGGTCCCGGTGGAGGAATTGCCGACCGATTGGCAAATAACCCTCCGCAAGCTGCACAAGCTCGGGACGCTCGAGCGCATGCAATCCCGGCTGGGCATGTTTGCCTGGTCCGCCCGGCAGGCCGGTCTCCCTGTCGATCTCGGCTGCATCGAAGCTCTGCAGACCTTCTATCAAGACATGCGAGCGCGCTCGATCGCCCGGCAGCGCGAGCAAGACGCGAAACAGGGTCTGGTCAGTGACATCGACACCCCCCGTTGGTCCTACCTCCGTGGCACATGGGAAGAACTCTATCGCTTCGCCCGGGCTCATGGCTGTGACGACGAGATCCTTGAAGAGCTCGGGATCACGTTCCAGACCCTGACGATCAAAGAGGCCGGACAGAGCACCCAGAAGATGACCAAGGTCATGCAGATCGGATCGGCTTCAAGCCTGCTGGCCGAAGCTCGCGCGATGCTCGCCGCAGTCACCGACGTCGAGCGCGCGGACTGGCGGCACGCCAGGCGCAACTGCGCCGCCGCAATTGCAATTGGCATTGGAGTCCCTGCCCGTCCCCGGGATGTCTTCGAACACCACATCTTCGGCGAGGGAATCTTCTATGAGAACGGCGCCTATGTCTTCCGCTATCACCCGCAAAAAACGCGGCGCACTATCAACGAACCCTTTGAGGTAGAACTCAACGTCGAAGGTTGGTCGCCGTTCATCGACGCCCTGATCCTGCAGGACCAGAATCCGCGCTACCTTGACGAGCTACGAGCCAAAGCGATTGCCGAGCGGCGGCCGCTCTACGTCAATTACGACGGATCCCGCTGTGTCTATCCTTGGTATAGCCGCCAATGGGCCAAGGTGACCGGCACCGGCGGACACATCGCGCGCACCCTTATCTATGATGAGATGGCAGGTCTGGGGGAGTTTGGGATCAGGTATTCCAAGAGCAGTGCTCACCATATCACCGACCAGATCAGCGACAAATATCGCTCCGATCAAGCCATTGCTGCAAGTCGTGAGATCGCAAAAAGAGCTATGATCGCCCGTGGCCTGTATGATGATATTGATGGTTTGTGAATTCGTAGGCTTTCGCCTGCGCTATGGCATAATAATGCAGATCGAATGTTTCAGCACTAAGCCACACCTTGGAAAGGAAAGGCATACTGGGCGCGGGTGTTAAATATGTGTTAATTAATGTGTTAGGGTCTCTTCTACTGTAATTCTTATATTATATAACAAAGACTTACCAAAGCGCCAAGTGTGTAATAACACGTTTCTAAGTGTGTAGTAACACGAAAAAAGGTGTGTAATAACACGTTTATGCCTTTAGTGTGTGATAGCACGAATGGGCTTGACTCGGTGTGCAATAACACGAATTTAGACCTATGGTGGGTAATAACACGAAATCAAGGTCCCCTCTTCTTCCGGATCGTATGCAACAAGGCGATTTTTTCGTCTGTGACATCTTCGATGCGGCGCCCAAAGGCGACATGGCGTCGATGGAGCACCCAGTTTTCTCTATCTCGACAAAACCCGACAAGAACATCCGCCGATATGAAAATGGCGATATTTTTATTGAGGTGGTTCCTTCTGTTAAAGGTCTTGCAACGGTCTATGATCGTGACATTCTGATTTTTTGTATCTCACAAGTGATTTCGGCACTGAATGATGGCCGTGAGGTGAACCAGACGGTGCGCTTCAGAGCGTTTGATCTACTCACCTCAACAAATAGAGGCACTGATGGTCGTGGATATGAGCAACTCAGGGCTGCGTTCGAGCGCCTTTCTGGCACTCGGATTGCGACAAATATTACGACCGCAGATACTGAGCTTCTGGATGGTTTCGGCCTGATCGACCGATATCGTATCGTCAGAGAAACCAGGGACGGTCGGATGCAGGAGATTGAGGTTAAGTTGTCTGACTGGGTGTTCAATGCGATCAATGCACGTGAGGTTCTAACATTAAGCCGGAATTATTTCCGCCTTCGAAAGCCCTTGGAACGGCGCCTCTATGAGATTGCGCGGAAGCACTGTGGATACAAAAAACGTTGGGCAATCGGTCTGAATAAGCTCAAAGAGAAATGTGGCTCCTACTCCACTGACAAGGAATTCAAACGCCTCATTTCAAAAATTGTCGCCGAGGATGTCGCGCATAGTCACATCCCCGACTACAGCCTTCGTCTTGAGGGTTCCCAAGCGGTATTCTACTCGCGCGGGACCGTTCCTACACCACAAGAAGAAGTGTTTGAGGGGTGGCTTGATCCGGATGCTTACGATGCCGCACGGCAGGCTGCCCCTGGCTGGGATACGCGACATCTCGAACAAGAGTGGCGGCGATGGTGCGGCAAAGAAGAGATTGAGCCGAAGCATCCAACCAGACACTACGTCAAGTTCTGCGAGAGTTGGTTCGAGAAACGGGGAAAACCGTAATCGGATGTAAATCCGGTATTAGAAACATATCCGGTTATGCAAATAAATTCGGTTATACATATATTTCCGGTATGAGAAATATATTAGGTGTGGAATTTGAAACCGGTTATGGATATGTTGCCGGTGAGCTAAATAAAACGGGTTGGATAAATGCCGGTAATCGTGATGGCGAGCCCGAAGGGCGGTGTGGGAAAATCGACATGTGCCGTGCTGCTGGCATCCGAGTTCGCCCGGATGGGCGCTGAGGTTACCGTCCTTGATTGCGACCCGAACAAATCCCTTACACGGTGGGCGTCTCAGGGTTTACCGAAGGGCGTTACCATCCATAGCGATATTGGACGCTCTGAAGTCGTTGCAACGATTAAGGATGCCGACGGCGATGGCAAAATCGTGGTGGTTGACCTTGAGGGGGTTGCTTCACAGCTGGTAAGCCGTGCGATTTCTCAGGCTGATCTGGTTATTGTTCCCATGCAGCCGACAGCACTGGATGCCGAGATAGGATCTGAGGCGCTCGCCCTTGTTCGGGAAGAGGAAGAAGCGCTGAACCGGACCATTAGACATGCCGTGGTTCTGACGAAGACCAGTGCAGCGGTGAAAAGCCGTGTGCAAAAAGAACTCGAAAACCAGCTGCTTAGGGCAGGGATTGATATGATCGAACCATCCCTTGTTGCCCGCGCGGCTTTCTCGGAGCTCTTTGCCTATGGCGGTGATTTGACCTCAATGATGAATAATCCAGAAATTGTTACCGGTGGGAAAGTAGATAAAGCTTTACTGAACGCCACAGCATTCACGGAGGCGGTGTATGAGCGGCTCAAATAGACTGGCTGGCCTTACGGCGCGGCCAAAAAACACAGGCCCGGCTGAGGTGCGGAAAGTTGACGACGTAGGAGAGGCGAGGGGGTTTGTTGACCGCACACCACGGAAGAAACCGGGGCGGAAACCCAGCCCCCGCACACACCAGCTGCACCCTAAGGTTTTTCCGAAGGTGGGTGAAGCGATTGCGGCGGAGGCCGAAAAACGGGGCATCACGCAAGGCCAACTCGTCGAAGAAATGTGGAGTATCTATACGTCGCAGGCATAGCTTTTGAACTCAAAGAACCGAGCTCTCAAAGGCAACTTAACTGGCGCCGTTCAGCAGGCCGTTGTGCGCGCAATGACCTCCAACAACTCGTTGGCCGTTCTGCTTCTCAAGGAGGATCGCCAAGGTATCGGCGTGCGGACGAGCAAGATCTACGACATGATCAAGAACTGTGAGACGAGCGACTTGGGGGCTGCGAGGCCAGTAGATTGCATGAGGGTCCGGTCGTAAGCGCTACAGCCATGATGGGCGAAGAATCTTGACCGAAAGAGAGCTCCCGTCTCCCGCTGCAAACGGCGGTTCTGCGACCGGAGTTGATAACCACCACCCTGAGGGGCGATCCAGTTGGGGAGGCGAAGACGCTATGTGCGGCTTCAGCGGCCACGTCAGCGCAGTCGCTTCTTCATGCGCTCGATTTGGTCGGGCGTGCCTTCAAAGGTGTAGCCTTCGCGGGTCTTTTTCATCCCAACACCGGGACCAGCAGCTTTTTTCAGGTTGTTTTCGACCTGCTTCTCAATGCTACGCGTCAGCTCACGCTGAAGCTGCGATGCGGACGTGATCTTGCGGCCATTGAGCCGCATTTCGATGCCAGACATTGTCTTTTTCCTTTCATGTCAGCCCTTCGGAGGGAAGGGATCATTGCCGTAGGTGTTGCGCTCCCGGATGCGACCGTTCTCGCCGTGAATCAGCATCTCGCTGCCTTGACGAATGGCGGATTGCCGCGCGGCCTCTACGGCCTCGCCCTGCGTGCCATGGACGGAAGAAGCGCGCGTATTGCCTGCCCCTTTCACCGCCCAACCGTTTTCATGTGGAACAACATGTTGATTTTTCTTAGACATTTTTAACCTCATATGTCGATTGCAGTTGACGAACCATCAACCATGTGTTTATATATATCATATAAAATGGCGCTTATCAACCAGACAATAATCGCCGGGAGAGGACCATGTTCGGACAAAGACTGCGACTTGCCCGCAAACGGGCCGGCCTATCTATGCAAGCGCTCGCGGAGCGCGCAACTCCAAGCGTGTCAGCGCAAGCCATCAGCAAATACGAGGCGGACAAGATGATGCCGTCCTCGTCAGTTTTGGTCGGCCTCGGTAAGGCGCTCGGTGTGTCGCTCGACTTTTTGCTCGGCGGACAGGTCGAAGCCCTGGAAAGCGTCGAGTGGCGAAAAAATTCGACCGCGTCGGCACAGGATCGAGCGATGGCCGAAGCCATCGTCATCGAGAAGCTTGAAGACTATCTTGCAATCGAGGACATCCTCGACCTGCACGCCGCCAAAGACCCCTTTGCCGCGCTGCGCGTTGATCATGTTACTGATGAAGCGGCAATCGACGCCAAAGCACGGGATGTGCGGCGGGAATGGAAGCTCGGAATAGATCCCATCCCGAGCATGACCGCCCTGCTCGAAGACAAAGGGCTCAAGGTCATCGAGGCCGACCTTCCCGAACGGATCAACGGGCTGGCCTGTCATGTTGAACGGGTAGAGGGCTCACCGACCGAAGTGATTGTCGTCTCGCGACATACCAATGTCGAGCGAAAGCGCTTCAACCTCGCCCATGAGCTCGCGCACCGGATTATCATTGAAACCGGTAATGCTGCGCTGAAGAAGGAAACCTCCATGCACCGCTTCGCGGGGGCGTTCCTCATTCCGCGTGAGCATCTCGAAGAGGAGGCGGGGAAAAACCGTCACGGCATGACCTGGATCGAGATCATGCGTCTCAAGCGCACCTATGGCGTCTCGGCCGCTGCGATGCTCGTGCGCCTCGGCCAAGTGGGCATCCTGTCAAAAAGCGCGGTAGAATATGCGTTCAAAACTTATGCGCGCAGCTGGCGGCGCAAGGAGCCAGAGCCTATCGGTCCGGGTGAAGGCTTCGCGGCGTTCGAAAAGCCGCAGCGTTTCGAACGCCTCGTTTGGCGCGCTTTGGGCGAAGAGATGATTTCGCCAGTGCGGGCGGCGCAGATGCTCGGCCTCCCTTTGAGCGTTGTCGAACGCGACATCAGGGGGCCGCGTGAACAGTGAGCTGTGTTGTCGTCAATGATGCATCTTGTCTAATCGACCTGAAGAAAGGAGAACTGCTGCATGTCCTGCTGCGGTTACCCTATCGGTTCATCGTGCCGCTACCGATCCGTGAAGAAGAGCTGCTCAGCTTCACGGCGCAGGAATGGCTAATGCTCGAAAACAGCGGCCTCATCACATATGACCTGCCGAGTGAAGAGGTTGCCCAAGTCTTCGCACTGAAGCGTGAGCATAGCCGACTGTCGGCCAATGACTGTTTTGCCCTCATCACAACAACCTGTCAGGAGAACGGTATCCTCCTGACGGGCGACAACCTTTTGCGGAAGGTGGCCACGGCGCGCGCCGTGCGAGTTCATGGCGTGCTCTGGATCATCGATGAGTTGCACGCCGCTGAAGCCTGTGAGGTCGAGCTTCTCATTTCCGCTCTGCAGATCTGGCGGGCGGATGATACGGTTTTCCTGCCACCCGGCGAAATCGATAAGCGACTACGCCGCCTGGGAGAATAACCTCACCATGGAACAGACTCATAATAGGTCAAACCGCGTTTTCGTGTGCTTGGGAGACGACCAATATCCCGGCTATGAACACACTCTCTGATATTATCGTCCTCGGAAACGCCGCTGCGGACGCCGGCGAACCTCTCGTAGATAACTGGCCGCAAATGCGCGGCGCTCTGCTCATGTTCGGACGTGCCGCTGGCGGTCCCGACCAAGTGACCGCGTCAAGTTTTGAAAGTCGTTTCCCGGCCGACTTCAAGGCACTCTGTGCTGAAGAACGGGCGCTGATACCGAATTCTCGGGTCTACACTACAGCCCGCACCCACATAGCACGGCTGCTGGCTGCGCTCGGTGAAATCAGCAACCCGTGGGAAGAACTCCGCATGATGATACGTCGAGCCAATCACCCCGAGATCGAGCGATGCCTGCCGGGATTGGCCACCCCCGCTAAAGCAGCCGGATTGGCGCCTGCCCAGATCACCACTGACTGGGTGTGGTCCCTCAACGCCGAACGGGGTGTCCTAAGCGAGGAGCAGTTGCAGCGTCGATTTGATCGCGAAAGGCGACATGGAAAGGCACCCAAGGCAAAGCTCGCTTGCTCTGTGCGTCAGCGCCTGCGGCAGGGGGTCTCAGTTTTCAACCGTTTATTCCAAATCCCTGAGATTGCCGCGAGCGGGCTACTGCCCCCAGAGCCGATCGCCGCGCCGCCGGTCTATGATCGACAAGGTCGACTGAAATTAGACCTGCCAAGCATTTTAACACACTATCACGCTGCCGCCCCCGAAACGCGGCGTGACGGTCTACCGCAGGTATGGCAGGCAATGTGCAATGCGGGGATCTACATGCCAACCGACAACCCAACCGCCGATGACATGCTCGCGCCCGATATGTGGACACGGATTACACAACTCCAGCCATGCGACACTGGTGTCACGAATGCATCGTGGCGCCAGTATATCAGCCGTGCCCGGCAGCTTTTGCTGCCTCATCTCACCCACCCGGTATCGGCGTCGGACACCCTGCCCCAATGGTTGGACAAGATGACCATCAAGAAAACGGACCGTATGCCGCTCCTGCAGCTTTGGTGGCTCCTGATCGACCGCGACATGACAGATGTAACCCCTGATGACATCCTCGACCTGACAACATGGCGCGAGCTATGGTCACAGATGCCATCGAGATTGAAGCCACGAACCTGGACGATCTATGAAAGGAGGGCGCGCGCGCTGATGTCCCGTCATGCTACCGTTCAAATTGACCCCTATCGCATTGTAACGCGGGCCTGGGCCGACCTACCAAAGAATGCCAAGGCGGCGCTGGACCCTATTCGGAAAACGGCGGAGCGGGCTCTGTTGAGGCCCCTCGACCTCAGCCCCGAATGGGTAGCACAGCAGGGTCTGCATAGTGCACAGGAAATGGAGGTCACTGATACCCTGAGGGAGGTCTTCTTATCCGCGGCACTGGTGCGCCGCCCTGACCCCGCCGCAGTCGCGTGGGAGGCTCTACGCACCGCTATCAGAGGTCAAGGCATCTCAACCATTGGGCTCGCCAAAGTCTCCAGCCTTGCCATTGATGACAGCAAAGCGCCTGTCGATCTCACTCTGGAGTGGGCCACCAAAAAGGCTGCGCAGATGGACAAAAAAAAGCGTGCCGAATTCACAATCCATCTGCGCAAACTGGATAGCCTTCTGAGCATCTCGGATCTGGCCCCAATCCTCTATGCAGAGCCTATCAGTGCTGTGCCTGACCTTCGTAAACGCGGCAAGATTGAGCCGCCCGAGGAGATCATGCGCGAGACGGATGCCGTCACTGCCGCCCATCGACTCCAGCCAAGCACGTGCCGCGAAGCCCGCGCTACCGTCCGCAAGGCTTGGACTGAGGTGGCCAATACCGTGGTCGATGTCGAGATTGATACTCTCGAGGAGCTACTGTCAGTCGCTGTGACAGCGAAGCTCGATCAGCCCACCCACCGCAAGGTTGCCCGGCTGCTCAAAAATATGACCAGCATGCAGGGACCGGCATAGCGCCCAGCCAGTGCTCTATTCCGCCGGAATAATGTCCGCAGTTTAGGTATTTTGCCCGGAGTCATTCTTGTCGAGGAGATGGTATGGCGCGTTCGCGATAAATCGACGCAAGCGCTCAGGATCGTGCGGTCGATCTCGGCCGCTCACCCGAGCCAAGTAGGCCATATAGGCGATCGTCACGGCAGCCAGAACGATAGACGAGATCGATACGATGATGTCAAAAGTCGCCATTTCCCCTCCTTTGAGCCGTCGCCCAAGCTCACACTGAACAAGATGACACATAGCACGGTTCTGTCGCAGAGCATAACGAACCACGCGTTTTACAGGGGATCCTTTTGCTTGTGACGAAGACTCGCTGTTACGTAGCGAGTGCCAACGGGAACGGGCAAAGTGTCTGAAAGTGCTTCGCGACCTGCCGCACCTTTTCATGGGGCAGTCCCATCTCTGACACGAAAGACACCTGAAGTTCCGGGGAGACTTCAGAGAAGAAGGAGAAGGCCGGACCCATGGCAGACTGAGCGGCCTCAATGTCCGAGATTGCGGCGGCAAGCTCACAAGCGGAAAGGTTCGCACCATAGGGTGCGTTCACCGTTCCGAGAATTTTCGATGCGACGGGCGCCATCCTTTATCTCCTTTCCCAGTTCGCATGGTCGGCCTTCTTCCGCACAATGATCTCCTGGGCCCCGGCGCTCACCTTCATCAAGTGACACTTCCTCATTCCCTCTCCTGTGCGCTACAGCCAATGTAGCACTCATGTCGCAGAAGAGGGTGGGGGCACCCGTTAATCTCGATTTTGGAACCTCTTGATCCACAATCGAGCGCTCCAACCAACTGAGGTAAGGCGGCATTGGGGCGAATTCTGCGCCGCCCGGTTTTAGCGTCAATTTCGTGATAGACTCGGTTAAGCAGAGTAGGAGCACTGGGATGACAGACCCAAAACCGGATGAATCAGACCCCGAGTGGGAGGAATGGTTTATAGAG